>SMTZ1_10003521_pt1 | contig 15716 bp, 15 predicted proteins | sample DeeMarSWOR136_30_FD_25667 | JGI IMG/M metagenome (IMG submission 25667)
AGGCATGGATCCACATATTTGAGGTGAGGTTGGGGTGGAGCAAGTCCCCGGCTGAGTCTATAAAACGAGCGCTCGAACTTGCGCACAAGGCCTCAGAGCTCAATGTGCATCAGGCTACGCTGCATAATTTAATGAGTACGATCTACATGCTGCAGGGAGACTATAATAAGGCCATCGCAGAAGGAGAGAAAAGCATTGCCCTCGATCCCAGTTCGACTTCGGCCCATATCATGTTGGCACAGGCCCTCCATTATGCAGGCAGTCCCGAGGAAGCGATCGTTCATGCCAAAAAGGCGATGCGTCTCAGTCCCTACTATCCTGCTTATTACTTACTTCACCTGGCAGGTCCATATGAAATGGTAGGAAGATACGAGGAAGCGATTGACACGTGGAAGCAACTTCTGGAGCGTGCCCTAAGGGGCGAATTTCCTCCCATATATGCGCATGAACGGTTGGCAATTAATTATGCGAGGGTTGGGCAAATGGACAAAGCCCGAGCTCATGCGGCCGAAATACTGAAGATCAAGCCCGATTACACGGTGGATTTTTATCGCCAGACGACCCCTTATAAAGACCGAGCATATCTGGATAGTCTTGTTGACCTGCTGCGCAAGGCGGGACTGCCGGATTAAGGGCAGGAAAGACACTAGATGTCGGGGTACGTTCTCTCACTGCCGAGTTGAAGTATTCTCGCCAATAGCTCACTTCCAATGACCCTCTTCCTATTATGACTAGCATCGCAATAGTAAAAAGTAGGCCTGGTTATGACTACCCCAAATTAAGTGATGGTGTGAAGCAATGTCACAAAAACCCCACCTCTCTGATCCGAGAAATGGGTCTTGATAGTCAATTCATGGATGCATCTCGTTCTATTGAAATGAGTTCAGTGGTGCGCTATGAATTAAACCGAAATCGATCTCTCATGACTACGGCTTTTGTAGTGTGGTATCAGCTGTCTTGAGTAGCTTTTGATAATCGTGTATCAACCCTATGGCTTTATCGACAGACTGTGTGGCAATAGGATTTCTTAGCTTCGGTTGGATGTCCTCTAAATTTGAGAGAGCACCATTTGTTCTCTTGGTAGATTCCCGAAACCGTTTTTTCAGAAATACATGATAAGCGTTTAAACGGTATTCTTTAATCCACGGTACCAACATCACAAAACCAGATGTACTTTCCGCTTGATCTGCAGCCACCGTAATTCCACCAAGTGCGACATAAAGCAATAGAGCTTCCGGGTCTGAAGAGGAACCCATTACTGCTAATATATCCTGCCCAACAGTACGGAGCTTTTGAGTAAAATCAATTAGCTCCTGCGCTAATTGTATTGCCCATTCACTCTGTTCTGGACTTTCTTGTGGCAGGCAATGTTGTGGTACAAACACCGTCAAAAGGGAAGCCAGTAAAAGCATAGTACCGTACTGTTTCATAATTATGCCTCCTCCATAAAAGTTGCGATTCCATTGTTACGAAAAGCAAAAGAACCCCACCTCCTCTTGAGAAATGGGGTTTAGATATCTACTCCATAGCACACCCTGGTAAAAAAGTTAGCAAATCATAGGGACTGCAATCAAAAAATTATCTAAAATTAGAAATATTGTCAAACTTTATTCATAAATATGCTTTTTTGATAGGAAACATAACCTTGCCTGTGGTGCCCGATCTGAGGAACAAAAGGGAACCAACAAAAGCAAAGCCCCTGAACCTTGGGGCTTGGAAGAGATTCAGGGGCGTGACCAGAACTAGGAGGCATCTAAGAACTGGTCAACTGTTTTGGACTACTAACCATTACTCTAGGAATTCTTTGATACTGACAAAACCAGGCCACACACTGGACCACTCTGATACCATGACCCACCCTTTTCTACGCTCATTTCCGGATCTGCGTTCTTTCCCGCTTCTTCTTTCAATACCTCCTTTCAGGAAGTACCCAAGCTTATAGGCCTTGCGTCTGTCTTCACCTGAGCGCCTGTCAAAGGGTAAGCGGAGCTTTTCCGTCATTTATATCACCGTATATAATCCGAATCATTAGCACCTAAGAGTAGACATTACCTTTCAATTAATATGCCCGTTGCAATTACGAGGATGATTATCAACACAAGTTACAGGGTTAAGCTCATTGGAGCATTCTCTGACTGGAGGTGGAATAGCAGTAACCACATAATTATCCGTTATGTTTTCAATACAACATTCGTGCCAACGATGTATCCGTTGTCAAACGATTATTCATAGCGATTTCAACACATTGCCCAAGCCAAGAAATGTGAGCCACAATATGGGTAAATAATTGCCAATATTCTATGAAAAAGGATTCCACTTTCTGGAAGGGGGTTACACTATTCGATTTAAACGGTAGGAATTGTGGAGACAGGTTTGGCAGATGTAGAAGAGTACTCGCTCTATCCAAAAAAGCAAACCTGTGGTCCCACACGAGCAGAACCAGGGGCCTGAACAAGGAACGGATCACTGTGGCTTCAGAAGAATAACGTGATCCTTTACGTTTTACAGAAAAGCAGGGATCGGCTGTCAAGGAAATAGATGCTTGCGAATGATTCTCACCGAGGAAAAAATCAATAAAGTGCATTTCACGCTCTGACAACATGCCTATTTGATGTTAGCTTGCATACATCAGATCTCAAAAGGAGGTAATTCTATAGCAAGAGTTTTTCTTGGGGAATTTCCAGAAGACTTGAACAAGAAAGCCAGGGTCTAAGCTGTTATGAGGATATCACTTTATGTGAACTGGTAATCAAATCTCTTGAGTTTTACCTGAAAAAGAAGGGGGTGAAATAGCATGCCAAAAGCCAAGAAGATGCCCAAGGGGGTATCATCCATTACCCGCAATGGGGTTGAATACTGGTATGCCCATATTGACGGTCGTAAGAATTATTGCGGAAAGAGTGAAGATGCTTACAAAATGGCTGTAGCTGCCATGTATCATATGGCGCTAAGGCGAAAGATGATAAATAGCAATTGCATACCGGGAGAGTTTATTCAAAAACGGGTAGTCAATCCCTGAAGGAAAATAACCAAAGAGGAATACGAGAAATTACTTGAAAATGCAGATGACGACTTTCGCGACTTCCTGGTTTGTGCTTACGAAACTGCAATGCGGTCAACTGAAATCTGCAATCTCGTAGCTGGACAGGTTCACTTAGATGTGAAACACATTTCAGGCCGAAACCTGGATTACATTGACCTTGGCATTTTCGACACAAACACAGGGGCCAGGCGGACCGTGCCCGTGAGTGCTCCGCTTAAAGCGATATTGGAAAGAAGGACTTGAAGGACTGAAACCTGAGGATTATGTCTTTACAGGGAATGGGGAGAAATACTATAACACACGGGTCACCGCGAAAATGATGCATCTCTGCAAAAGGGCCAAAATTCCCTATGGTGATAAAAGACTGAATCATAAAGGCGAAAAAGAAGGAATCGTATTTCATTGCCTCAGGCATACGAGGACCAGCATGTGGGTTGAGATGGGCCTTTCTGATGAGATTATCAGGCGGGCAACGGGCCACAAAAGCCTTGAAGCTTACAGGGCCTATGTAGAACTTGACCCTGCTGCTATTATGAGGTTAGCGGATAACCATAAGCAGGAAACAGAAATTTCGGATAATTCCGGTATAAAAGCAATCTAATCTATTGGAATAATTAAAGTTTAAATGTTCAATAACATCATCTATTTCATCATTGTTCTGCTTATCTTTAACATCAGCTATCAAAAGGCCCCCCCCGAAGATTCCTTGTTCTACACCCTGGTTATGCTGTTTGGCACTTGGGTGGTGTTCGCCGCATTCTGTCGAATCAGTTTCCAGCGTCTCGTCTATCGTGTAAGACAAGAGGAGGCGGCGGAAGGCGCCCCGGCAGCGAATTACCATCGCCTGGTGCTGAGATTCAGCATCTTGGCCATTTTTTTATTTGCCTTGGACGTTTACTTTTTTCATCTGAGGTACTGGCTCCAAAGCATTCCCGGGCTGCAACACTTTTCCGCCGTCCAAGGCATTCTGGCCGTAAGCCTCTTCATGGCCTATTTGGGGACCATATGGTATTTCTCCCATGCGGCCTATGTGGCCGCCTTTCAAGGCAGGGTCTCGAGACGGGCTTTCATCATTTCGAACGTTAAGCTGAATGTGCCCATCCTTTTCCCCTGGGTGATCCTTTCCTTGATTTATGATCTTATCTTCCTGATCCCTTGGACCCGATCATGGCGTCCCTTGAGCGAGCCTGAAGGTCAGATGATCCTGTTCGCGAGCTTTCTGGTCATTTTGTTGATCTTCTTGCCCCGCTTCATCCAATACTGGTGGGAGTGTACATCCTTTGGACCCACAGAGAAGGTCAAGGAACTGGAAAGGTTCTTTCAAGAGAAAGGATTCAAGTACCGAAAGCTTCTCCGGTGGACCATTTTTCAAGGACGCATGTTAACGGCGGGGATCATGGGTATCGTCCCCAGATACCGCTATATTCTGGTGACCGACGCGCTCATGGAGACGCTTTCGGTTGAGGAGCTGGAGGCGGTCATGGCCCATGAGATGGGGCATGCCAAGTATCGCCACATGATCTTGTACCTTTTATTCATTCTCGGATATGCCGTCATACTGCCCGGCCTGGTCGAGCTTTATGATGTCTTCTTTTCTTTCTTGGCAACGAGGCCGTTCTTTCTCAGCCTGTTCAAAAACGCACATTCCGAGGGCCTTGGAAAGGTTTACATCCTTTTTCTACTTTTAATCTTGGTCGCGAGCGTTCTGATCTATCTCCGGTATGTGATGGGTTTCTTCATGCGCCATTTCGAACGCCAGGCGGATCTTTATTCGGCTGTTGTCATGGAGAGTCCTCTGCCGACCATCCGTTCCCTGGAAAAGATCGCCTTGCTCAGCGGAAAGATCAGGGATTTACCGAGCTGGCATCATTTCAGCATTAGGGAGCGGGTCGATTGTCTGCGGCGCATGATCAGCGATCCGAAGCTGCTTAGAAAACACAACAGCCTCATCGCCGTGTGCCTTGGAATCTACCTGGTCGGCGCAGCGGGCCTCGGATACGTCTTGAACTTCACCCCTGTGAGGGCGTCCTTGGCATCCTTTTTGATGGGAAAGGCGTTTCATCATTATCAATCGGCGGCGGCGTATCAAGAGGCTGGAAAACCTGAGAAGGCGATCGAGGTGTATGAAAAGATCATTCAAGAGGACCAAGACCAGGCTGTCGCCTTGAACAACCTGGCGTGGCTCCTCGTCACAGTGCCGGATGAGTCTTTGAGAGACAAGGAAAGGGGACTTCGCCTGGCCAAAAGGGCGGTGGCCCTGGAAAGATCTCCTGTGTTTCTGGACACTCTGGCAGAAGCGTATTTTGCCAATGACATGCTTCCTGAAGCGATAGAAACCATGAAAGAAGCCTTATCGTTGGCACCTGAAGGAAGATCATACTATGAGGAGCAGTTGAAAAAGTTCGTGGCAAAGACGGAACAGGAATCGGAAAAGGAATGACGCAAGAAGGGAATATTCATCGGCTGACCTACCAAGACAAGGACGTTATCCTCATTGGAACCGCCCATATCTCCAAAGAGAGCGCCGAGCTTGTAAAGCGTGTTATCGAAGAGGAGCACCCCGACACAGTGTGTGTGGAACTCTGCCAGTCCCGTTATGAATCCCTGACTCAAAGGAAAGCTTGGCAAGACACGGACCTGATCAAAGTGATCAAAGAGAAGAAGGCCTTTCTCCTGCTGTCCAATCTGATGCTCGCCAGCTTTCAGAAGAAAATAGGGCAGAAGCTGGGGATCAAGCCCGGCCAGGAAATATTGCAGGCCCTGGAAGCAGCCGAGGCCGTAGGCGCGGGAATTCATCTGGCGGACAGGGAGATACGCATTACCCTCGCCAGGACGTGGCGGCTTATGGGGTTGTGGACCAAGGTAAAGCTTTTTGCGGAATTTCTGTCTTCTGTGGGAGATTTGGAGGAGATCAAAGAAGAGGATATTGAGAAACTCAAGGAGCGAGATGTTTTGGAGGCGCTCCTGGCAGAAATCGGGGAATCTCTGCCTGAAGTCAGGCGGATCTTGATCGATGAGCGGGATCAGTATTTGGCTTACAAGATTAGAACAGCTCCAGGTAAAAACATTGTGGCGGTGGTTGGAGCCGGTCACGTCCCCGGCATGCAGCAGTGTTGGGATAAGCAAGTCGATATAGAATCTTTGGAACAGATGCCGCCTAAAGGGAGGCTTCTTTCTTTTTTGAAATGGATCGTTCCCGCCCTGATCTGTGGTTTGATCATCTTGGGGTTTTTCGCTGCCGGAAAGGTGGCGGCGGCACACATGATTAAGTGGTGGTTCGTGGCCAATGCTTCTCTGGCAGGTTTGGGGGCAGCTCTTGCATTGGGCCATCCTCTAACAGTGCTTTCCGCCGTTTTGGCCTCTCCTCTCACATCGCTGAACCCCATGATTGCCGCGGGCTGGGTTGCCGGCGTTGTGGAGGCGCTGCTCGGAAAACCGAAGGTTAAGGATTTTGAAAATCTCCCGGAGGACATCGCCTCACTCAAGGGATTCTGGAGGAACAAGATAACGCGGGTTCTGATGGTTGTGGTGTTCACCAATATCGGCAGCGCCCTGGGAACCTTCGTGGCTATTCCACTGATGCTGAAGGTACTGGCTTAAAGGGGTGGGAGAATCTATCCCAAGATTCTTTGTATTGCCTGGAGCAATTCTGTAATGCGGAAGGGTTTGGTGAAGACCCTCTCGGCGCCAAGTCCTTCCGCAACCTCCAGATAGGGTTCCGGACCAATCCGACCACCTCCGGAAATGGCAATGATCTTCACATTCGGAAATTCCAGTTTCAGATCCATGATGGTTTCCATGCCTTCCTTCTTGGGCATGATCATATCTGTAATAATCAGGTCGGCCGGATTTTTCCGATACAGCTCAATGCCCTCCATACCGTCCGCTGCCTCTTCAACGTCGTATCCCTCGTCTTCAAGGACCTGGCAAAGCATGGTCCGAATCTCTTCTTCATCCTCGATGACCAAGATACGGGACATGGTTTTACACTCCTTTCTTCCACAAAGAAAAGTCACAGTTTAGCCTTATGGAAATTCAGAGGGTTGTGGCCGAGCTGTTTTATAAACGCAAAAAGTGGCTAAGACTATAGAATGCCGCCCATCATAGAGCAAGTGGAATCCCATATAAAGCGTGAATTTTCGTGCCAAAAAATTCGACAGGCCTATTTCCGCCAGTATTCCGGAATCAGAAGGACGATGACGGTGTAGATTTCCAGTCGCCCAAGAAGCATACAGAAGATCAAAACCCATTTCCCTGTGATGGGCACGGTCAGATAGTTGCTCACGGGGCCCACCAAACCGAGCCCGGGTCCCACATTGAAAATGCAGGCCGCCACAGAAGCAAAGGCTGAGATGAGGTCCAGACCGAGAGACGCCATGATCAGGGCTGAGACCACGAACAGACCGAGGTAGAGAGCGAAGAAGCCCCAAATGCTGCTCAAAATGTCCGAAGGAACCGCTTTGCCGCCCAATTTTACAGTCGTCACGGCATGGGGATGGATGATCCGGAATATCTCTTGGTAGGCGTGCTTGGCCAGCAACATAATCCGCATCGTTTTCATTCCACCGCCGGTCGAACCGGCCATGCCCCCTAGGAACATGCAAAGCAAAAGGAGATTTTGGGAAAAGGAGGGCCATTTGTCATAGTCGGCTGTTACGAAACCGGTGGTGGTGATGATGGAACTGACTTGGAAGAAAGCATAGCGAAAGGCCTTTCCCAATGAATCGTAAACGGTGCCATGGATATTAAGCGTGACCACCACCACGAAAATCCCGACCAAGGTAAGGAAAAAACGGCACTCAGGGTCCTTGGCGAAAATCCTGAGATCCCCTTTGATCAACTTGTAGTGAAGGGAAAAATTGATCCCTGCTAAGAGCATAAACAGGATGATCACCCCATCAAAATAGGGGCTGTTGTAGTGGGCGATGCTGGCATTTTTGGGAGAGAAACCACCGGTGGGCATGGTGCAGAAAGTATGGCACACCGCTTCGAAAAAGGGCATCCCGCCGCCGAAGAGCAAGAGGATCTCTAAGGCTGTAATCGATATATACACTCTCCAGAGCGTTTTTGCCGTGTCCGATATCCTCGGCTTCAATTTGTCCACCACCGGACTGGGTATTTCCGCCTTGTACAATTGCATACCCCCAACGCCGAGAAAAGGCAGGATGGCAATAGAGAGAACGATGATTCCCATGCCGCCGAACCACTGGGTGATGCTCCGCCACATGAGAACGCCCTGAGGCAGATTTTCGATATCCGACAGGATCGACGCCCCTGTGGTGGTAAAGCCGGAGATGGATTCAAAATAGGCATCGGTGAAGTGGATAATGGAACCGGAGAGCAGGAAGGGAATTGCGCCGACCAACCCTGCCGCAAGCCAACCCAAAGTGACGATGGCAACGCCGTCGCGATGGCTGAGGTAGGTGTCGCTAGGACGGCGTGTGGCAAAAAACAGGAGAAGCCCAAAGCCTGACGTGATCAACATGGCATAGAAGAGGGCCCCTGTGCTTCCGTCTTTATAGACCAGGGAGACCAGGAGCGGAACGGCCATGGATGCACCCAGGAAGAAGATGAGGATCCCGATAAACCGAAGGACACGTTGAACATGCATTAGAAGTAATCCAGTTTAACGGTAAGAAGCTTTTCCAACTTGGGAACCACTTTCTGCAGAGCAAAGATGATGAGCCGATCTTTCGGCCTGATCACAGTGTCACCACGGGCAATGATAATTTCTTCTCCCCGAACAACAGCCCCCACCAGCGCGCCCTTCGGAAATTTGACCTTGGACAGTGGCTGGTTTACAATATCCGAGGTTTCGAGGGCCTCTGCTTCAATCGCTTCTGCATGTTCTCCTTTTAGTGGAGCCACAGAGATAATTTTTCCTTGCCGGATATATTGAAGGATGGCCCTTATGGCGGAAAGCCTTGAGCTCACGACCGTGTCGATGCCGATAGCGGAGACCAAAGGGATGTAACTCAGCTTGTTGATCCGGGTAATGTTCTTTTTCGCGCCCAGCCCTTTGGCCAAAAGGGAAATGAGGACGTTGCTTTCTTCGTCTCCCGTGACAGCCACCATGAAGTCCACATCGTTGACGTTTTCTTCCTGCAGGAGAGTCTTGTCTGTGCCGTCGCCGTTGATGACAATAACCCTTTCTAGCTTTTCAGCAAGGGCTGCACATTTCTGGGTGTCTTTATCAATGATCTTGACGTGGAGTTTCGTTTGGTCCAGGGCTTGGGCCAAGGCCGTCCCGGTCTCCCCGGCACCGATGATAATGACCCTTCTGATCTCTCTGTCATTCAGGTTGAAGAAACCGAATTCAGAAGGCAGTTCATCGGCCCGCACGACCAAATAGACCAAGTCATTGGCATGAATGGTGTCTTCTCCGTGAGGGATGAAAACATGGTCCCCCCGTACGATGGCGCCTACGAGGACTTTTCCTTCCATGCCTTTGAAGGAGAGAAGCTGGCGTCCCGCGTAAGGAGAGTCGGGCTTTACGGTGATGCCGATGAGTTTGACCCGTCCATCCACGAAGTCGATCACATCGGAAGCTCCCGGAACCATCATCAGATTGCGGATGGTTTCAACCATGACGGATTCCGGGTTGATAATCTGGTCAATGGCTAAAAGGTCCTGGCCAAAGAGCTCCTTCTCTCTGAGATACTCCTGGCTTCGGACACGAGCAACCTTCAGGATGACCGGATTCAGGATTTTTGCCAAGAGGCAGGCGAACAGATTGACCTCGTCACTGTCGGTGGCCGCAACGAGCATGTCTGCTTCTCTGACGCCCGATGTCTTGAGCATCTCAGGGCTGGTTCCGGACCCCAAAATGGCTTGAACATCCAGATTGTCTGTGATCCGTTTGATTTTTTCGGGGTCCTTGTCTATGAGAAAAACGTCTTGATTTTCCTCAGAGAGTTTCTGGGCGATGTGGTACCCGACCTCGCCCGCACCAACAATGATGATTTTCACGGCCCTGTCTCCCTGTCCATGACTCTTGGACCGGCTGAAAAACCCGAGCCATAGTTCAGCCCACCATGAGCCGGTCCAGCCAAGTTTTTGGGGTGAGACCCCACAAACCCTGCCAGGGGCCTCCACCCCTTGTCATTCGTCCGATGAAAGGATCACCGCCGAGAGGCTCGTCCTGTGTTCAAACACCCCTGCAAGAGCCGGCGTTCCGACAGCCCATCTTTAGCGAAGAGGAAAAAAAAAGTCAATATCTAGCAAAGCTTCGCTTCCTCCCGCTGAGACGGGAGAGGGCGAGTTCGCGACACAAATATTCCACTGCCTGATGGGGGGCGATTCCAGAGGCAAGGACTTTGGTATGAGGAGATCCAGTATTTGGTTGCATCAATAACCGTGCCATTAGGAAGGAACGAAGTGACTGAGAAATCTCTGATAAGATTAAAGAAGATTTCTCCCTGAGTTTGCCCTGAGGTACTCGAAGGGTCGAAATGACAGGTGAATAAAGAAACACTGTACTGTGGCAGACGACAGAAAAAAGTTGGCATGGACCCTCTCTCGTTTACAGCGCCCCCGGTTCCGGCCATGGCCATTTTTCTCCCTTCGAGCGTTACACCCTCAGGGCCGGTGGCAAGGGGATAACTAAGCCGAAGGCGCACGGCCAAAGGCTCACGGCTCAGGGCTTTCATCCGAATGCGGTCCCTGTCTCTTTCTGAAAGAGCATCTCCCAAAAAAAATTCCTCAGAAGCACACTTTGGTTTGATCTTTGAGGGTGGACGCCCGGTAAGCCCTGGCAGAATTCTTCGTTCCTACATCCAACTGGGTTTGTTAAACCCTCAAAGATCAAACCAGCTCCTCCGAAGACAATGGAGATGCTCTGGAAGAAAGGGATTGGGGCCGCGAAAATCATTCTTGGTGGAACTTCTTTTGTGAGATATCCCCTTTCGAAAAAGGTCATGGCCTCCAGCACCGATGCAGCGTTTTTTCGCCATGCAAACACTTTTGAGCGATACCCATGATTTTGGACCCCGAGGTGGCCCTTGGATTTCAGTGGACAAGGTGCGGGCATGGTGGTAAGAAGATAAGCGCCGGTTTCGGGCTGAAATGCCCAACATGACCAAGGGTTTCATAGGGGTGACAAGAAGACGATGATGCAGGAAATCGCTGTTCTGGATTACACGAATGAACTGTTCAGATACATGGATAAATTCCCTGAGGCCTGTATCCTGGTCGTCGGGGATATCATCATGGATGAATACATTTGGGGGGACGTGTCGCGCATATCCCCCGAGGCCCCTGTGCCTGTGGTGGATGTCCAGAACCAGACCAAGATGCTCGGGGGTGCCGCCAATGTCCTCAACAATATCGTCTCTCTGGGCGGGAGGGCTATTCTGTGCGGTGTGATCGGCGATGATCCCACAGGGTGGGAGATCTTGGAGCGAATGAAGCCTATGGGCTTAGAAACCGGCGGGATTGTCATGGAGCCATACAGACCCACGAGCATCAAAACAAGAATCATTGCCCACAACCAGCAGGTGGTTCGTTTCGACCGGGAGAGTCGAAAGGGGATACAGGATGAAAGCAGGGACAAGCTTCTCCGCACCGTTGAAGCCCATCTTGGGGAAATTGGTGCTGTGGTGGTCGCCGATTATGGCAAAGGGGTTATCTCCGAGGGTCTGATGAAAAGCCTGCGGGATCTTTTGAGAGATACGGGAGTCCCTTTGGCGGTCGATCCAAAGATCGGAAACTTCAACTGCTACCACAGCGTTGATGTGATCACCCCCAACCATCATGAAGCCGGGGCTTTCAGCAGGGTAGAGATTATTGATGAGGAGACCCTCATCCGAGCGGGAAGGCAAATGCTGGAAGAACTGGCCTGTGGCACTGTTCTTGTGACGCAAGGAAAGGAAGGGATGACCCTCTTCGAAAAAAACGGAGAAATTAGCCATATCCCCACGGTGGCCAAGAAGGTCTTTGATGTGACCGGAGCCGGAGATACGGTCATTAGCACCTTTTGTCTCGGTCTGGCATTGGGTATGGACATGAAATCCGCTGCCGTCATTTCGAATTTTGCCGCCGGCATTGTGGTGGGCGAAGTCGGGACCACAACGGTCAAGGTTGACGAACTAAGAAAGGTGGTCCTGGATCGTCTCAAGTGATTGAAGCGAACAAGCTGATGGAAACGCTTTAGAGTTCTTGCCCCATGAGTACCCCCGCTGACGCAGAAGACGTGAAATTGGTGACCAGTCTTTTTTCCTCTCAGGAAGCGCTCATTGATCGCATCATTGCTGAATTGGAACGCTTGTTCGGTCCTACAGACTGGAGAAGTCCGAAGCTTTTTTTTGACCGGACCCGGTTCTATGAAGAGGAGATGGGTTGGCCCCTTCACCGCCGCTTCGTGGCTTTTAGGGACCTTGTCCGGCCGGAAGGGCTTGTGGATATCAAGCACAGGACCAATGATTTGGAGAGCCAGTATCTTCAGGAGGGAAGACGAAAGATTAACATTGACCCCGGGTATGTTTCTCTTGAACGGCTCGTTCTGGCCACAGGCAAGAACTATTCCCATCGAATTTACCTCTCAAGGGGGATCTATGCGGACTTGACCCTCATCTTCAAGAAGGGCAGCTTCAGAGCTCTGGAATGGTCCTACAGAGATTATGCTGATCCCGAAGTCATCGATTTCTTCAATGCCTTGAGAGAGAGATACAAGAGGCAGCTCAGGGGGATTGAGGACCCCACATCTTTTGGGGCTGCCCAGTGATAAGTCTTAGGGTCGACGGGCCGTTGCAAAGGCAGGGGAGGTATGGTTGCGGGCTGGACGACCACCCCCCGGCGGCCCCTTAAACAGCATATGAGAGGAGGTGAAGCTTGATTAGGAGCATGACCGGTTATGGGCAAGGGGATTATGCCTTGGGAGAAAGGAAATTTGTTGCAGAGGTGAAATCGGTCAACTATCGCTATCGCGATGTGGCGATTCGACTTCCGAAAACCTTCCAGGCCGTGGAAGACGATATGCGCGGCCAGGTCGCCTCTAAGTTCAGAAGGGGCCGCATCGAGGTTATACTTCAGATAGAAAAGGGCACGACGGAAACCCAAGTGGACCTGGAGCTCAACCTTCCCTTGGTGAGATCCTATCTGGCTGTATTCAAGCAGCTAAAGGAGGAATTTGGGGTTGATGAGAAGATCAGACCGGAGGAGTTCTGTCAGATGAAGGATGTGGTTCTCGTGAAACCTGAAGAAATCGATATGGACGAGGTGCGACAGGGCCTAAAAGAAGCATTGCGTTTGGCCCTTGATTCCTGTGATAGGATGAAGATACAGGAAGGAAAAGCGCTTGAAGAGGATTTCCTGAAGCGACTCACCCTTATCGAAGGGCACCTGCAATACATTGAGGAGAGGGCCCCCCTTGTGGTTGAGGAATACAAAACGAGGCTTAAGGACAAAATTTCTCGGATTTCCCCTGATTTGAAATTGGATGAAAATAGAATTCTCCAAGAAGTGGTCATCTTCGCAGACAAATGCGACATTACTGAGGAGATCGTACGAACGAGAAGCCACTTGGGGCAGTTTAGGCACTATTTGTCTGTCGATGACTCCGTGGGCCGAAGGCTGGATTTTCTGTTACAGGAGATCCACAGGGAGATTAATACCATGAGTGCGAAAGCCTCTGATTCATCCATTTCCGAGAAGGCGGTGGAGATCAAGGCTGAGCTGGAAAAACTGAGAGAACAGGCGCAGAACGTTGAATGAAAGGAGAAAGGGGATGGGTCACAAACTCATCAATATCGGATTTGGGAACTCGGTGGTTTCCAGACGGGTGGTTGCCATCATATCGCCGAACGCAGCGCCCATCAAACGGCTGCGCGATGAAGCCCGTGAAGAAAAGAGGCTCATCGACGGGACACAGGGAAGAAAAACAAGGTCGGTGATCATTACGGACAGCAACCATGTCATTCTATCCGCTATTCAGTCGGAGACGATTGCCCAGCGGTTCAGCCCAGACTGCCGTCTGACTCCGGAGGATCTTGAGGAGTAACCATGTCCGGCGGGATTTACGTCATTTCTGGTCCATCCGGTGTGGGAAAGTCCGCACTCATCAGCCGACTGAGGGAGATGCTGCCGGACCTGGGATATAGTGTTTCCCACACCACGCGAAACCCAAGGGGTGAGGAGGCGAACGGCATCCACTACCATTTCGTGGACAGAGGGACTTTCAAAAGAATGATCGACGAAGGGGGTTTTGTGGAGTGGGCTGAGGTTTACAAGGATCTCTATGGGACTTCCTTTTCCAGCTTGCGAAGTCAAGCGGCGCAAGGCGTCGACATGGTTTTGGACGTGGACGTTCAAGGTGCCAGGAATCTGCGAGAGCATTTCAAGGACAGTATCCTGATCTATGTCTTGCCTCCTTCTATGGAAGCTCTCGAGAGGCGGCTCCGGGAGAGAGGAACGGATGATGACGAGGCGATAAGGAAGCGGATCGAAAGAGCCGCACAGGAAATCAAAAACTGTGTATGGTATGATTACCTCATCTTCAATGCCGATCTTGAAAAGGCGGTGGAAGAGGCGAAATCCATTGTTGTCTCAGAGCGATGCCGGAGGTCCCGCCAGCTTCCCAGAGCAGAAGGCCTTTTCGATTTGGTATCTTCGTAAGCCGCTTTCCCCTCGGTTTCTCTTAGGGCACCGCAAAAATCCATGTTAAAGCGAGGCGCAAGGCGTAAGGCTCAAGGCCAAGCGATGCTACGAATGAAATCCTTCTCGGACCTTACGCCTTCAGCTGTTGACAGATATCCACTTGAGAAAAAGTGCTTATGCCGACAATCTTATGCCGTTGGTGGAAGGACGGTGGAGGAAAGGAGGGTGGTGATCGCTTCGAAGGGAGAGAACACGGTCTTCATTCCAGGTTTTCACGCTGTGAAGGCGGCGCTGCTCAGAGAGAAGACCGAGATTCAAGCGCTTTGGGTTGCGAAAGGAAAGCGGAAGGAGAGGGTTCAGCAGATTCTGGACATGGCCGACAGGAAAGGCATCCCTGTTGTCTTCAAAGCAGGTGCTGATTTGGATCGCCGGCTTCCTTCTGTTTCCCATCAGGGGATCGTGGCGCTCGTAGGCGGTTTTGCCTATTCTGATTTGGGAGAACTGCTCCGCGGATTAAGCCGGTTCTCTGGAGAGGGACTCGTTGTGGCAGCCGACCATATCACGGATGAAGGAAACCTAGGGGCGCTCATCAGAACAGCCGCTTTTTTCGGCAGCCACGGCTTGATTTTACCCAAAGACCGCTCCGCAAGGGTAACGGAAAGGGTGATCAAGAGGTCTTCCGGTGGCATTGCGCATCTGCCCATTGTGCAGGTGGTCAACCTGGCGCGTAGTCTCGATCATTTGAGAGAGAAAGGGTTCTGGATCATTGGCGCCGCCGGAGAGGCCCGGGAATCTGTCCACGAATTCGACTGGAAAAGAGACCTTGTGTTGGTCCTTGGAAGCGAGGACAAAGGCCTGAGCCGATCAGTCAGAGGCCGATGCCACGAACTGGTCCGCATACCCGGTGGAGGCCGTGTGGAATCTCTGAATATCTCGGTGGCCGCCGGGGTGATCCTTTCGGAGATCCTTCGCCAGAGAAGGAGGTCGCTTGGTTCGTAATCGTTAGACAATACTCAGTGTTCATCGCTTACCCCGATCCTCGATTCCTGGGAAGTGGTTGACAAGAAAAGACCGCCCAAAT
>SMTZ1_10012554_pt1 | contig 15712 bp, 7 predicted proteins | sample DeeMarSWOR136_30_FD_25667 | JGI IMG/M metagenome (IMG submission 25667)
TAATGGCAAAGTGAGATACCTTTCCCCAGAACTGAGGCATACGTCGGAGGAGTTTTCCGTTCTCATCCAGGATTTCGAGGGTACATGCACTACCGACGAAGGCCTGACTCCTGCCGTCCAGAAAGTTTCCTGTAAACAGCCCGTGGATGCCTTCATGTCCGGGAGCGGACTTGAACCAGTAGGTCTTGGCTGCGCGAAAGACCGCCGGGTCCATTACGGACGTGAAAATCCATTTACGCTTGCCGGTCTCGTCGAATGCAATCACCTGCTCATCGGCACAACCTACGAGGAGTAGGCGATATTCGGCCCACCAGCAGAGCATGCGAACAGCTCCATCAGCTTCGAGGGTACGTAGCACTTTCCCTTTGGTTGAAAGCAGATGAATGTTTTTACCTTCGGCTACACCGATAAGCTCGCCGGTATCCGAAGGAATCGTGATCAGCTCCACAACCTTTTTGCCCACATTGGCCGCCATTGATGTTGTCAATGACGGTACCGTCACCTTGGTTTTAGACGGAGCAGCAGCTATCTCATATGAACGCTGCCGACGTCCCTGAGTAAGGAGTACGTCGAGATAAGTAGCTAACCTCTTCAAACGGTCCTTGGCCGGCATTATCCCCTGGAGAATATGTTGACCCTGGGCCAGTTTCAACGTGGTCAGACCTGCCTTAGCCTGACTGCCTGCTATCCGTTTGCCACTCAGACGAAGCCTATCCCCGGACGAAAGCGCCAGACCAATCTGCGTCTCTTGCCTGGCAACAACATGCAGTGCACCTGATTTGAAGTGCCAGTCTATGTCTATAGGAGAATCTGCGACAATCAAAGGAGCATTGTGATCAGTTCCCACCGCCCCGTTCCATGTTTTTAAATCAAGTTCGGTAAGCCCCTTGGCACAGAGATGGTCTTTTGCTATGACCGCAAGCTCAGCCTTTACACCCTGAAATTCTCCAACAACTGCCAACGCTGCTGATGGCAAGGCAAGCGCCGCCGCGGTATCGTCCAGGCGAACACATGCGAGCGAAGCAGCTTCGGCGCCGGATTGGTTACCCACCAGTGAGAAAAATATCCGGTGTTCTCCTTTTCTGACCGGACCGAACCATTGCATAGTGGAAACACGCCCCCTACGAGCTGTCTCCATCAGGTCGGCAGTCCATACTTGTCCTCCCGCTTCAGTGCGGGGTTGTGGTACTTCTGTGGATGTTTCAAACTCAATGTGTCCATCGGTAAAGGTCTTTGCTACACGCTCCGTTTCCCATTGGATTTGTACCTCCATATTGTTGCTGTCGGTGCGGAAGGCAAGGTCATCCACGACGAGCGCATAGTGTCCTGTTCGATGCAGGAGCGTTCGCTGCCAGTTGCAGTAAGCTGCGTTAGGGACTTGTGATACAACAGTGGCCATTTTCCCCACAACTTCGTGATACTTCAACGCAGCTTCCATGGGGATGCGTGGCTCCACGAGTCCATCCGCCCGAGTCAGAAGCTGATTGCGGTAGCCCTTGAGAAGCGTGTAGCCGTCTATGCGAAGTTCGAGGACAGCAAACGTGTGGTAGGGATTGCGCGAGGCACCATTGAATCCATCTATCAGGATGAAATCACCCGATGCATCCGTTGCACTACGGAAGCTGCCGAACAAAAAGGATTCTTCATATTCGAGGCCGCTGTTTCGCGATTTCCACATCGGCTCCGGAAGGTAATTGATACTCCATTTGTCCACAAGATCTTTAGGGGGCTGTGGTGTGAGATGTTTTTCCGGCCAGAAAGATTGTCCCAGTCGGAACACATTCATGTCCACGCCGGTACGCTGGCGATAGTGGACATAGCGACCGTCCTGCATGAGATAGGCGGCTTTGTGGAGATAACCAACGGATGCCGAATGCAGCGCCCAATCCGGCCGACGACCGGAGATGAGCATCTCCTGGCCTCTCAGAAGCACTTTTAACACACCGTTCTCGACAGGTGTACGATCCCCCGTGAGCAGCAGATAGGTTAAGACTGGAGCAATGCCGGTGTTGTACCAGAAGAGATTGTCACTCTCGCCGCTCACCCAGGCATGTTTGTGTAGTGGCTCGAAGTGAAGCTTGGCGCTCTCAATGCAGTGTTGCCAGCTCGGATTAGGGTAGTCCTTCTGAAAATAACGCCCCAGACAATAGAGTGAAATGGCCGACCACTGCCCATGCCGGGAGCCGACTCCCAAGGGGGGCTTTGTGCGTTCATAGATCCCTTCACCTTTTCGATGGTTGAGCTGCTTCGAAAAGGCATTGGTGACGCGGAGACGTTCCTCATCAGAGAACACAGGGCTTTCCTCGATCAGGTCCCAGAACAAGATCATTATATGTGCGTTGTAGTGATAAGGCCCGCTGAGCGGTTCTTTCTTGTTCTCAATGCGTTCGCCGTCGATCCTGGCTATCTCCTGGCGTGCTTTTTCATCCGGGAATGCCAGTCGGAGAAACTCGCGAGCATGGGATGCGTTACCGGTCATGTAGTATATGGCCATCTGCTTGCTGATGCTGTTCCAGCCGAAGTAACCCACCGATCCATACCCTTTCGATGCCTCCCAGGTCTCGAACTCACGAAGGTCTGCCGGAAAGCGGATTCCCTCACCGAGTTTTATCTCTTTCAGCCAACCAACAGACAGTTTATCTTCCGAAACACTAATCTTATTCAGTTGCGCAATGAGTGCATCTGTGGCGGCGTCCACTCCCAATAGGTCACTTCCCCCCACGAAGATCACATTGTTGCCATCACCAAAGGGATTGTGAAGTGTTCGTACTACGTACCCTCCTGCCCCGGGATAGCGGAGATCGAGGAGCGTATAATAGCGGTTATACAACTCGCCGACTGTACTGTTAGTGGACCGATTGCCCAAAACGATGAGATGTCCACGGATAGGCACGGTCCCAGCCGGAGACTCATCAGTTCTGACAGGCACTTTGGCACCTGTGAGTTCAGTGATTCTCTTTTGGATGCGTGTTGCCTGCTTTTCGTAGATACCTGAGGCGGGGACAACGATGGTGATATTCGGCCTGCCGCGACTTACAATCTCCGTGGTGATATGCAGATCCTTGAGTTTCGAATACACCGGTGGCACTGGAGCCGGAGGCGGTGGTGGAGGCGGGCTAACTCCGGACACAAGCATGATGTTCCGCAGCAGCAGCCTGGGAGTGGGACTCCGGTGCGTATATAAATAGATCCTTGCACTCTCGGTATTTGGCGGCGCTGTCGCTTTGACGGACACTTTCTCGAACGTCTTGGTACTGCCGCGAGATAGGCTCGTCTGCATATACTTTTCGGATGGCAGGAAGCGCAACTGAAGATAAGCACCGTGTGACGATGTTCCCTTGAGGGCACGAGTTTCTGCGCTCGCTTCATAGGTGAGGCCAGGCTTAACGGGGCAAGTCTGCGTCAAGCCGATTTCAGCACTCGCATCGCCATCATCAATCAGAACAACCATCTGAGCGGAACCATCAAGCTCGACCAGCTTGATATGTTGATTTGTTCCTCTGCCTCCGTATAAAGACCAACCTGTGGGTAGACCATTCTCATTCGTTCCCTCTTTGAACGAGGGATTCCTCAAAAGATTCTCCGAGATTGTCGCCAGGCATGGAGCGAATACACCCGAAACAACAAAAAACACAAAGACGAAAAAACTGCACAGCGGAAGTTTCCTATCTGATATTTTTCGGCCTAAATATACTTTGAGATCATCCTTGTGTTTTTCACCCATTAGATTCTCCAAATTTGAACGGCCAAAACTGGCTTGAATGGGCTTCAAAAATTCCATACTACCAGAAACCAGTTCTTTTTTCACTTTTTACTTGGGAAGTTTGGATTAAAGGTATAAGAAAGCTTATGAATAATTTATCAATATTACAATCAATATCCATGCATCTTGACTTAAGCGTTCAAGCAAGAGACTATACTACAAGACACCCTTCTCCTGAATCGTAAATCGTTAGAATTCCTGGAAAATGCATGTCTCTATTTTGTCTCCACAGATGCCGATCTTGAATCAATCGAGTCCAAAAAAATGTTGTTTTTTGGTTGAATAATAAATGTTTTTAAAAAAATATAGGATTCAATGGATCGGAGCCTGTCAGGTTGATTTCCTGTTTTTTTTGAGCATTTTCAGGCCCCTAATCTCCCAAAAACGGTAATTTTCGGTTGACAAACAGTTAGAGATATGATAATGTCACGGTGACTGCTTCTTAATCTCGCGGATGAAGGCATTTCAAATTCGCTTTCTTACCGGAGGAGGCGGTAGTGGGTGGAAAGCCAATGCTTGAAATGGCGTTTCCGTACCTGGAAGGTTTTCCTCCACAAAAGGTATGTTTCATGCCTTAACTGCGGCTGATTGAACACCATCTGTAAAAGGCATAGAGAGTAGTGTCTTTAGATGTTTGCAGGAAACATGGTTTGCGAAAGACGCTTGTATGAGTCGGCGTCCATTCCCGAGCCCTCTTCAGACCGGCTCCTGCTCAAATCCTGTGAGAATCCCGCCTTGAGAATCCAACCCATCAGCGGGTGTCATTCGTCAATAACCGGCCTTTGGCCGTAAATGAATTAATCAACCTTTTTAGAGGACTTAAAAATGAACGGCAGAAAGAACATTGGTATCCGGCTGGCGGTTTGCATGCTTGTGCCAGCCCTGTCAGTGGCGGTGCCAGCGGTAGGAGGCACCCACTACGTTTCTCCCGGCCAGAGCATCCAGGCGGCCATTGACGCATCATCGAATGGTGATGAAATCGAGGTTGCGCCGGGGACCTACGGTGAGGCCATCAATTTCAACGGTAAGGCGATTCGGCTTTACAGCACAGCCGGACCCAATGATACCACCATCGACGGCAGCGGGCACTATCATATCGTCCAGTGCATAAGCAGCGAGGAGCCAAACACCATCCTCGAGGGCTTTACAATCACCGGCGGCAACGCCAACGGTACCGATCCCAACGACAGGCGCGGCGGGGGGATGTTCAACTTCAACAGCAGCCCGACGGTCACCAACTGTACTTTCAGCGGTAATTCGGCCATCACCGACGGCGGCGGGATGTACAACGATTGGGACAGTTATCCGACACTTGCCAACTGCATCCTTTGGGCCGACAAGCCGAATGAGATTTACGATGGTGGCACCAGCGGTACGAGCGTTACCTACAGCGACGTTCAGGGCGGGACGGACCAGAGCTGGTTTGGTAACGGCTGTATTGATGCCGAGACCGTACATGCCCATGCCCATCTTCGGGCAATGAAAGGCATCAAGAGCACCAATGAGAATCTGCAGGCGGCCATTGACGGGGAGGGCCATGAGTTCAAACAGATGTATCCGGGATTCGTTGCCGAGGCGGAAAAGGAGGGCAACAAGCCGGCTTTTTATTCTTTTCAGAACGCGTTGGCCGTAGAGGAAATCCATCACGGCCTTTACTCCGAGGCCCTTGAATCTGTCAAATCGGGTTCGGACCTGCCTAAGACGACGATATTCGTGTGCCAAGTATGCGGCAATACCGTCAGGGGCGAGGCGCCTGATAAATGCCCGGTATGCGGGGCGGCGAAAGGAAAATTCAACGAGATAGCCTAACATAGAATACGATTTCCCGGTGTAGTAGCTGAGATGATTACGCCGGGGATTAATTTTCATATGCGGCATTTTTTGCCCTTGAAATTGGCTTTGTTTGGCTTTGTTTTGGGTTTGTATTGGCTTTGAATTGGGTTTGTTTTGGCTTTGAATTGGCTTTGTTTTTCCCGCTTGACCAAGTGTCCATTTGTTCATATTCCCTTATTAATAAATCACTTACGTTCATTTAGCTTTTTTGGAAATTGGCTTTGTTTGTTAAAAAAGGGTGAATTTGTAGTGCGCACTCTACAGTTGTAGAGGACAAATTCGTATCTCGTGAAGCGTGAAGCGTATCTCGCTGGTTGAGGCCGGTACGACCGGCATTACTTTTTGACCACAGATTCAAGACTGAAGGCTTCAAATTGCCCAGTTTTACATTCATAATTCTCGATCCTTAATTGTCGTTTATATTATACCAAACATTTCCAAAAAGTTCAATAGAATACAAACTTTTTTGAAAAAAATTTAAAAAAAAGGGATTGTGGGCCAGGGGTAATAGGTCGGGGGAGAGAAACGGAGTCATAATTGGTGCGATACATCGCACCCTACCTACTGCCAAAAAAGTTCTTTTCATTGAGTTCCTATCACATCATGGCCGAGAAATGTTTTACGCCATTTTTCACAAGTCATCCATCTTACATCAACAAAACGTGAGTCACTATCTATAATGTCACGAAGGACATCGCAGACTTCTTGAAGATGCTCTCCTGCATTTGGTGAATAAGTTTTGAACAGTCTTTTCCATAAGGGCATTCGATTAATGCATTCAATTGAGGATTTGGCGGTTGAGTCTTCAAGTAATTCAAATTGATATAATCCCACAATAACTTCTTTGCCAGATAAAGAACAAATGGTAAATACACAGCAGATACCAAGCTTGACTTTACTACATTTGATACCCCGCTTTTGTAACTGTTGGGCTAAGCCACTTAATACACAACGATTGTAATCTTTCAGATGTAAGTCATCTATTTGCTTAATCTTAAATACCGCATAGTTTTCCACAAAAAATCTCCACTATTTCATTAAACCACTAAACAATTGTCACTGATTACTTATTGTTTTTGCTCTTCATTCGACTTCCCAATTTCTCATCAATCTGATAGAGACACCACACAATAATCCAACCCATTAAAAATCCTGAACCAAAAAAGCTCAAAAGGGCAACAACATAGGTAACATTCTCTCCGAAAATACTTCTAACAGACTCATAGACTGAATCGAGAAAAGGCCCGACTATTTTACTGTCGTGACCGAGGCTGGAAAAATAACAAAAGCTGATAACACCACAAGCTATAGCGGTAAGCCAATCGAATATCCCGAAACGCTTTTTCTTGTTCGCAACCCGAATACCACCCCATATTTTCTTCTTACTCATCCCGCACCAAATCAGAGTAGGTCCTTATCCCTCATTTCAAATAAACAACAATCTCTGCCACTAATATCTCCTTATTAAATCTGTGTCTATTATCACTCAAAGGAGAAACAATTGCAAGTGGTATAGATGAGTACAAAGGACTTTTTAATGGGAATTGGAGGATTTAAGGCGCCTTATAGAAACGACATATAAATGATTAGGATTGATTGATAATTGTGGGAATTTGTAAGGTCTAAGTATTGATGATTGAAAGCTTTATTGAAGAAAACGCCTGCCAAATTGGCATAGGGTTGGAAGGGATGGGGGCCGTAACCTGCTTTCAACATTAGAGTTAGGATTTTTGGCTTGGCGGGCACGTTGTTTGCTATTTAATATGGATTAGAGTATGTCCGATATTTTAGTTTTGAAGGATTGTGCAATGAAGATTGTGCAATGAAATTCGATAAATTCACATTGAAAGCTCAAGAGGCACTGGCGACGGCCCAGCAGATCGCGATGGCCAAATCGCATACTGTTCTGTCGCCGCTGCATTTACTAAGCGCCGTTTGCGAAGATGAAGAGGGCGTCGTGGTCATGGTTTTGAAAAAAATCGGCGCCAATATTTCGCGAATAAAAGAGATGATAGAAAGCGAGCTTGGGCGGCTGCCGCAGGGACAAAGCAGCGGTATGCTTACCCCTGAGCCTGCTTTTAATCAGATTGTTCTTGATGCACAGAACAGGGCCGACGCTATGGGGGACGAATACCTGAGCGTCGAGCATTTGTTTATTTCGCTTGCCTCGGTACAAAGTGATGCAAAAGAGATTTTACGGCTTAACTCGATTACACCCGAACAGATTGAAAGCGCCCTGAAAGAAGTTCGCGGCGGCGAAAAGATAACAGACCAAAGTCCCGAAGGCAAATACAAGGCCCTCGAACGGTACGGGATAGACCTTCTGGAGATGGCCCGAAAGAAGAAGCTGGATCCTGTCATCGGCAGGGACGAGGAAATCCGGCGGTGTATGCAGGTGCTCAATCGGCGGACAAAGAACAATCCGGTGTTAATCGGGGAGCCTGGCGTGGGCAAGACCGCAATCGTCGAAGGCCTCGCCCAGCGAATAGTAGCGGGTGATGTCCCTACGGGTTTGAAGAACAAAAGGGTTGTTGCCCTTGATATGGGGGCGTTGATAGCGGGAACGAAGTTCAGGGGCGAATTCGAGGACCGTCTCAAGGCCGTGCTCAAAGAGGTCATCGCCGCCGAAGGCCAGATTATACTTTTCATCGACGAACTGCATACCGTAGTAGGGGCCGGCAAGGCCGAAGGCGCGGTTGATGCGGGCAACCTGCTAAAGCCGTCACTTGCGCGGGGGGAACTGCGGTGCATCGGCGCCACTACGATCGATGAATATCGAAAGTATGTGGAAAAAGATGCGGCACTGGAGAGACGTTTTCAGCCGATTTTGATTGATCCGCCGAGTGTTGAGGAGACCATAGCAATCCTTCGAGGCCTGAAGAACCGATACGATACCCACCACGGTGTCCGGATTACGGATTCGGCGCTTGTAGCGGCGGCGATCTTGTCAAACCGCTACATATCCGACCGGTGGCTGCCGGACAAGGCTATAGATCTGGTTGACGAGGCCGCCTCCAAGCTGCGCATCGAGAACGACTCGCTGCCTGCCGAGCTGGACGGTATTCGCAGAAAGATTATTCAGCTTCAAATCGAACGCGAGGCGCTGAAAAAAGAAAGCGATAAGGCCAGCAAAGAGCAATTAAAAAAGACGGAAAAGCAGCTGGAAGAACTGCAGGAAAAGGACAAGAAACTCATGGGACAGTGGGAACATGAAAAAGGTGACATCGACCAGATAAAAGAGCTCAAGCAAAAGATCGAGGAGGTGCAGACGGAATTCGAGAACGCCCATCGCAAAGGTGACTTGTAGACAGCCGCACGGTTGAAGTACGGAACGATTACCGACTTGAAAAAGGAGCTGCAAGAAAAAGAGGAACAACTGGCTGCGAACAGACATCAGACAAATCCGGCAGATGCCTAAGGTATTAAAGCCTTTTCCAGCCACGTATCCGCCAATTCTTTAACATCACGCAAGTCCACAGCCGTACTTTGCGTAATGTCGGCGCCGTCACACCAGTCGTTAGCTACTCCGCAATCCTTCCGCTTCCAAAACTTCCCTATCCTTGCAAAATCCATGAAATTGACGATACCATCGGTATTCAAATCCGCCTTTGGATAGATTACCGAGCCGTTATGCAGGTCAAGCTGTTGTGCTACTCCACTTTCCTGGACGGTCACACTTCCGGCAGGAACTTCCAGATAGTTGGATATCTTTGCAAATATATAAACAGTCTGGCCAATCAAGGCGGCGTTGGCGCTTTGTGGGCTGCCATCCGCCAGAGATTCAAGGCGTATTCTCAGGATGTAATTGTCGCTGGCCAAAGGATTGTCGCCCATCCGATATGCTCCGACTAATGAGTCGGGATTGCCGTTTACGCGCGCAATGATACTGACATCATCATGAGCCCCTATCGGTTCGCCGCCCACGGAGATTTCACCATATAAGGTCAGGTCAGGTATCGGGATTCCGGCCTGCAGAACTGTGGCATTCATAACGACAATTAACAATACTGTAATTTTAGTTTTCATCGTCTATTCTCCTGATTCTATTGTAATGACCTTAATATCTACATCGCGGGGTGCTCCATTATCGGCAACCCTTATGCGAAACGTAATCATAACTACTTCGGGCCTCTTGGTTTTCTTGGCGGAACATTTACGTCCCTCGGAAAGGTCGGAAAACCGCCCGTACGCCCAACCTCAACAGCTTTGGCTCTTTCTTCCTGCTCCCTGACAAACTTGTCAAAAACATCCTGATTTATCTTTATCCGGCACTTTTGCTTCAGGCTTTCGATATACTCGTTCTGTGCCAGCTCGATTCGTTCGCGGTACATTCGCCGCCGCAGTTGCTCCTTCACTCTCTCGAATGGTTTGTGGAGAGCCTCTCGTTTGCCGGCGAGCATAATTATATGATACCCATCGTCTGCTTTTATAATGTGTTCGCAGACCTGGCCGACCTTTTCGAGCTTGAATGCCTCACGGGCCAGTTTGGTGTCCAGGCCGACGGGCTTGCCTTCTATATCGAAGAAGCCCGTATTGCCCTTAGGGTATTTTTCGGGTGTATCTGAGTATTTTAGTACCCGCTTGCCAAATTCCAGCCGTTGGTCTTTATGGGCCAGGACCTCGGCCAAGGCCTTTTCGGCCTGTTTTTTTTTCTGCTTACGTTGACCAGAGTCGGCGGCCGGGTCCACCGCAATAAAGATATCCGCCAGACGTATCTGGGCGGGACGCTGGAATTCATTTACATGCTGATTATAGTAGGCTTGTAGCTCCCGGTCTGTGATTTCTTGTTCGCGTACAGGTTTATTGACCATCTCTTCCAGCAGGCTCTGGGCCAGGATTTGCTGAATCCGGTGGCGGATTTCGGGCTCTTTATCCAGGCCGATACGAAGAGCTTGTTGGCAGAGAACCTCGCATGTGACCAGTTCCTCCAGCCGTTGCTCAACCGTCTTTGCGATAACCTGCGAATAAGCGCGCAGAGGCCTGGTGGACATATAGCTCGTAAGATAACCGACATCGATTCTCTCATCGTCCACCTCCACAAAGGTATCTTCCACAGATATGGACGGGGAATTCTCGCTTTTCTCTGCAGCCAACCCGTTCTTTGATTTTTGGAATAACCCTATAGGAAACAGAAGTAGTAATATAATCATAAAATTAGGTTTTCTCTTTGACTCAAACATTATCTGTTATCTCCATCCCTACAACAATTTCCTTGACGCAAAATAATCTTACAACATGTTTTGGCTGGTTTCTGAGTTGAAGAGCAGAAGGAACTGCCTTCATAATCATTAATAACATTACTAATATTGTATTTGTTGTGCCTCTCATAAGTTTTCAAAACTAACCTTTTTGAAAGTGGTTCTTGATCCCTTCATTCTCTATACCTTATGTAGATACAACAAGTTGTATTAATAAACAATCACTATTCGTCATCACTAAATCCAAAGAGTAACTTATATAGAGGGCGAGAAAAGCGGCCAGACCAAGGAGATATTATATAGGCACCCCTCTCAGGCACACCAAGTTCCTCTCTTATTTGATTTTCCGTTATATCTTGGGCTGTATTATATGTTTTACCAAACGTTGATTTCAGACCGACCGTAGCGAGTTCTTCCGTCAGAATTTCCTTCCCTTTCGAATAAGCCCAAGCCGCCCGAAAACGGCGCACTATCCATGCACCAAGTCCGGGAACAAAACGAGTGCCTTTTCTAAATACACCACGTATCGCGCGCTCTGCGTGTATTAGTTCATGTGCCAAACCTATAGCAGTGGGCCTTTGTTCCATGTACAACTTTCCAGTATGGGGGTGCACTGTTGGTATTAGTTGTTTCTGCTTGGTAAACCATATAGTGGAACCTGAACCTCGTCCTTCCTCATAATCTGGATCGACCTCATGGGTCATTCCAGGCCCCACGCGTTCCTGCCATTTTCGTATTCTTACTTTAAGAGGTGATTGTTCTAATCTTCTTATTAATTCACGGCCCTTTTCACCTATTTGCAAATTGAATAAGTGATGTTCTATTTCTGCTCTTTCTTCTTCAGTAAATTCCTCATCAATTTCTATTGTTTTGCCAGTAGGATCGACGTACTTAACAGGATTGTTTTGTGTATAGGCATAGAAATTCAACGATTGCGGATTAATCAACCAATCTGACCTGATATTAGAATACAATGGATCCACACTGGCAAATCTACCCAAATGAGCGGTATAGTATCTTGCCTCAAAGTATTGCAGGCCGGTTTCCTTATCTTTTTCCTTGCCGGTGAACTTGTAGTCGGTGCGGAAGGGGCTGTTGGGGTCGGTAGTAAAATCGTTTCGCGGATGGCCGAAGGGATAATTGGCAGCCTCCTGCACAAGGATGCCATCGACGTCGGTGATGACACTGGAAGAGCCGAGGTGGTCGCTGTGGTAGAATAGAACGTCGTGAGGCTCCGTTGCAGCCGAACTGATATTGGCATCCGATAAGGGTGAACACCAGAGGCCCGAAGCCGCGGGAATTTCAGCGGGCATATTCGATACGAATTGCGGCAAGGCAGGATAACTATGCCACCATAAGCCGGTAAAGGCATCAAAGGCGTTCACACTAACCTGTCCCTGAAGATGTGCGGCCGGCGCAAATGGTTCCAGTCTCGGCCAGGCCTGGAGACTGCGGCCGGCAGGTATGTTTACGTCCGCCATCCGGGAATCATAGGCACCCAAGGCGGTAACCACCCGGGAAGTGGGAGCATCCACCCATACAGGCTGGCCCACATCAAGGGTTTCAAACGGGCTCATCCATTGGTAGGTCAGGCCATCCCAGCTATAAGCTGCACAGTCAAGGCCGAACACTTCACCGATAGTCTGGGATGTCTGAACAGCCAGACATACGAGATTTTTACCTTCATTTAGCCATATCCTCTGGACGCGATCGCGGCCGGGGTCGAGTGTGCCCTTTACGCGGGCCACGCGTGTCGAGCCATTGAAGACGAACTTCGTAGGGGCCTGATTAGGCCTTATCTCAAAAGCCCGGTTGGGATAAAGTGTTTGTGTGGTCTGTCCATCCTTTGTGACCAGCTTGGTTATACGTCGGCCGGTGTAATCATACGTATAACGGGCGTCAATACCATCTTTCTTATAGCGAATCAGGCGGTCTTCGTAATCCCACGTACACACAGCCCCCTCAATATCAATCATATTGCCGTTGTCGTCATATTGATAGACGCCGCCATTTGCAGTGGCGGTGAGGGCATGGGGGCCGGGCGGGTCGCAGGGGTCTCGGCCAATTCGGCCAAACCTTCCGCCGGCGTAAGACATCGCACCAAGATTTACGTTGTTGTTATCGTCGATATGGCCCGGCTGGCCGTATGCAGGAGAGGTCTTGCTGAGCATATTTCCGATGGCATCGTACGCGTAGTCTATTTGGCCAAAGTTTGCCTGCAAATCATCCTGACGGGCATAACGAACATGTGTCAGCCGGTAGAGGTCATCATACTGAAAGATTTGAGTGTTGCGCCGCGGCGATGTTTTCGGGACGTAACTGTACGGCCGCTTGTCGATAATGGAAGTAATGTTTGAAGCAGGGTCAAATTGGTATGCATAATTTATGAGCTGGGTACTGCCGGAGTCCGTGGTGATAAGTGAATCAAGCCTGTGGCGGTCGTCGTAAGCGTAGGAAGTAACGACATCATTGCCGAACGAGATGCTCTTGAGCTGGCTCGTGGGTTCATAATCTATGTCCGATAGGATTACCTGTCCGCCCGGACCTCCGCCGATGGTCTCGACGAGAGAGCCATCATTATAGGTGTATTCAATATGGTCGTTGTCGGGATAGTAGATATCCGTTGCGCGGTCCATAAGGTCATAATCAAAGGCGGTCTTGTATGAAACGAGTACATTTGCCTTCGGGTCATGTATCCTCTTGACCGTCCACTTGCTGTTGCCGCGAGCATCGTAGGATATGTGTTCCTCGCCGGAGAGGTCGATGACGGATGCCAAGCGTCCGCCCGTGAAGGCGGCTGTGCCGGACGTGCCGTCACCAAAATCGACATCTTCACTTGGCAGGTCGTAATTGTAGGTTACATCGACGGGGTCGTTTGCGTCACCGGACTCATCGAGGTAGTTTTCGGTCTCGATTCGCTCGGCAAAGTCGTAGGTGTATTCTATAGCCTGGTTTTTGGCATCAACAGTACGGATAAGATTTCCAACATCATCGTATTGATAGGTCATCTTCCCGCGGTCGGGATCGTTGATGAATATTTTTCGACGCAGCGAGTCGTAGTTGAGGATTTTGACGTTATTGTGTGCATCGGTTGTCCGGGCGAGGTCGCCCAGAGTCGTCCAGGTGTAAGAGGTGAGGTATTCCTGGCCGCCGTTACGTTCAATGACTTGAACTAATCGGTCCCGGCCATCGTAATAAAGGCTTTTTGGGGTGTTGTGAGCAGCGCTGCAAGGATCGTTATCGCATTCATCATAAATATGTTGTGCCAGCGGCTCGTATATGATGCTCGAATAGGTCTTATCGGGGTTGATGGTTTTTATTACGCGGTCTCGTACATCGTATTCATACGAGACGTAAAGTTGGCAGGGATCCGGCACTTCGTACAAATAGCTGGCAGTATGGTACGGCAGCCAGCTTCTTGCCGTCAGTTTACGCTGATTAAAGCTGACGGCCTCAAGGTAGCGCCATCTCGGCTGGCCGCCCTCCTGTTCGGCCTCGACCTTAGTTCCCAGTTTCCTGCCAAGCCCGTCGAAGTAGGAGTACGAGTCATACGTGTCACCTGCGATATCTTCGAGCCGCCGGGTCACGATATAGCTGAGCGGACTGCCAAGATGATACTGAAACATGTCCTTGGCCCCTCCGGGCTTAATTACTTCCTTAATCCGGCCGAATACATCGTAATCATAGGAGAACTGAGCACCGGCAAAATCAATGGCTGATGAAACGGTCCCGAAACCATAGTTATACTCAACTGTCAGCGCAAGATTATGGTCTTGAAGCTCGACTGTCTCTGTGACCGGATAGATGTGCAGCAGTGAATCATAGGACAGCGTCCTTGAGTGGTTGTTTGCGTTGGTGATTCGGATTATGTTGCCGTAGTCGTCGTAACGGTTCGTCAGTGTCGGCATGAATCTGTCTTCCGTATCGAGCCAGTCCTCCTGCCGGGTCAGATTGCCTTTGCTGATTTGGCCGAGCGGAAGGTCGTCATAATAGAAGCATGCCTGGGCCTTTGTATTGCCGTCCAAATCCGTAACTGTTACGCTCTTCTTGGAATCTAAAATCCACATGTTGGCATCGCAAATATATTCGGATTCCGTGAGAATTTCATCATTGCCTGGTCGGAAATGATTCGGATCGTCGGCAGGCAGGCAGGGATCAACTATTCCGTAATTTCGCTCGGCAGTCAGGTTGCCATAGTCATCGTACTCGAAGCTTGATTTCAAAGTAAAGGGGGTACCGTTACTCTCATGAATCCGACTAACGGTATCCTGGTTATAAGGGGAAAATACATCCCTGCCATCCGTACCGGTATGAAGCAGATGTGGGACCCACGTGTTCTCTGCGCGGATAAAGACCCTTTCGTTTACATCCGCAGTTTCGATGGCAATGAGCCTGCCTTTCAGGGCTTCGTTAATCCGGCCCGTATGAAACCAGCTCGTGGTCCGGACAGTTGGGGCGGACGAATCTCCCGGTTGGACGGTACACTCCCTTGCAAAACCTCTGAATTCCTTCTCTACCTCATCGTAATAACCGCTGTGATAATCGTACGATGCCTCATACGTTTCGAACCCGTCCACTGTAGCAACGTCGGTAACGACTTGAGTCACAACATGCACTGGAAACGGTAGCGTCGTTTCCCACGGATCTACCGCCTCAAGGTCGTCTACATATAGCTGTGTGGAAGAAGAATAGCTAATGCTTGTCACGGCCCCTAAGCCGTTGTTGATTTGGATAAGCAGGTTGGGATGAGCCGAACCGCCAACCAGCTCCCCGATGTCTACGACCTGCAACCTTGACTGCGAAGAGGAATCCGCGTAGATAAGATCAACTGTTCCGTTGCCGTTTATGTCGGCCCACCTGACGGCAACATCTGGATTGTAGATTTGCGGCATATTCGTGATGATATGTCTGGCCGACA
>SMTZ1_10005078_pt1 | contig 15709 bp, 14 predicted proteins | sample DeeMarSWOR136_30_FD_25667 | JGI IMG/M metagenome (IMG submission 25667)
AGCTTGTGATGGTTACCGACGCCGGTGAAAAAATGCCGCAGAAATCGACTTATTTTTATCCGAAAATGAATACAGGATTGACGATTAGCAAACTTTAGTTTTTAGCAGGAGGTAATATGTTAGACTGGAAGAATCCGCCAAGGTTATTTATTCCCGGCCCGGTAAAGGTCAATGAGGATGTCCTGCAGCAGCTGGCACGGCCGACACTGGGACATCGCGGCAAAGAGTATGCGCAGCTTCACGGCGAAACGGTTGACATGCTTAAGAAGATACTGTTCACCGAACAGAACGTCTTTTTGTCCACATCCTCGGCCTCCGGGATTTGGGAAGCAGCGATTCGCAATTGTGTGGGATTCGACGAGACTGTTCTGTGTACCTGCTGTGGCGCCTTCAGCGACAAATGGGCAACAGTGGCCAAGGATTGTGGAAGAGGCGTTGATGAGCTAAAGGTCGACTGGGGCAAGCCGGTTCTGCCTGAAATGATTGATGAAAGACTCGCAAGCGGCAAATACGCCGCCGTAACTCTTGTGTACAACGAGACAAGCACCGGCCTGACGAATCCGCTCTATGAAGTAAGCGAAATGATGAAACAAAAATATCCTGATGTTCTGGTCTTTGTTGATGCGGTCAGTGCGATGGTCGGTCTGCCGCTGCATTTCGACCAGCTCGGCTGGGATGTAACATTTGCCTCGGTTCAGAAAGCGTTTGCAATTCCACCCGGACTGGCTGTAGCTGCGGTAAGCAACCGGTCACTTGAAAAAAGCAAAGATGTCCCCGGCCGAGGTTATTATTTTGATTTTCAGCTCTTTGCAAAGTCGGCTGAAAAAAACCAAACACCTACTACTCCCAATATTCCTCATATTATGGCCCTGAATTACCAGTGCGAAAAACTGCTCAAAGAAGGTATGGAGAACGTCTGGAAACGCCATGAACAAATGGGAGATTTCGTAAGGGAATGGGCAAAGGAAAAATTCGCCCTTTTCTGCGAGGAAAAGTACGCATCTAATACTCTAACCACGATCAAGAATACATGCGGCATCAATGTCGCCGACACGATAAGTTCGATACAGCAAAAGCACAATACCATTTTCGGAAACGGCTATGGCAAATTAAAAGAGGAGACTTTCCGTATCGCTCACATGGGCGATATTAATCTCGATGACCTGAAAGAGCTTCTCGACTGGATCGACGAGGAAATAGGATAGAATTACTTTATTTTTCCGAAGCGTGACCAGTCCTTTGCCGGAAAGTATAGGTATTCGGCTCTACCTTTGATCGTCGCTAATAGAACAGGTCCGAATTGTCGGCTGTCATAGGACAGATTGCGATTATCGCCCAATACGAAACAGTGATGGTCGGGAACGGTTATTTTTGCGAAATCGGCCGGCGGTTTATGATCGGCCAAGAAGATATTGTATTTGGCATCGCCATTGGTTTCCTCGAAGACATCTCCCTCCAACGGTTCTATCTTATCTCTTTTAATTGTGATTCTTATGTTATCTAATGTGGACTGAGGCAATTTCTGCCGGTCCAGTTTTTGGCCGTTTACATAGACTTCGCCGTTTCTGATTTCCACCGTCTCGCCGGCGACGGCAACAATCCTTTTAATATAATTTTGCCGCCTGTCCTGAGGATTGGTAAAAACTATAAGGTCGCCTTTTTGGGGATCTCCGTTTTCGTAGGCAATTTTATTCGCAAGAAACCGGTCATTAGGTAACATCGTTGGATAATTGGATGCCACAGGGACCCTGAAAGCCTCAAGAAAAATCGTCCGGACATTAAAAGCAATTTGAGTCGAACCGCCCGTTCCCATCAAAATCAAGATTACGTACACATACCATCGGTTGTAATCTTTGAGGATATAGTTTTCCGGTGTACGCTTTGCTATGTACCCGGAATCAATTATTGCGTAAAGCCATACCACCGAAAATGCAAGTAATGTCGCGATAATCACTACAATCCGAATTGAAGAGTGGCTTACAGAGAATGCTCCGAAAAGGAAGGGAATGAGTATGCATGAAATAAAAGCCAGAGCGAGGCCCTTTACGATTCTTCCGCAGTATATGTGTCCCAGCCCGGTCATAATCACCGAGAGTGTCACAGCCGCCCAGGGCCACCTTTTGTTTTCTGTTCGAGTGTTTTCTTCTGTCATTCTATATCTCCTTTTTTCAGCAGCCCAAAAAGGCGTAAATCACAAACGTCATTCTTACAAAACCGATTAACATCCCCGCTACAACTACAGCCGCTTTTCCGAGAGGTCGTGTTGAGATGAGTGCAATCAGTCGTTGCCCATTGAATAAAGGTTGTCTTTTTTCCCGCTCATATTGATATATCCGGCTCATAACCTTTTCGGAGAAGCCTTTGTCCACGTCTATTTGTCTTTTTTGTTCTTTCCAGGCATTGTAGTTTTCGTCGGTTTTCATATCGTGTCTCCAGCAAGCTCTTCGAGGGCCTTTCGCAGTTTCATTTTTGCCCTGTTGATTCTGGATTTTATGGTTCCAAGTCTTGTGCTCTCGATTTGTGCAATCTCCGCGTAAGATAATTTCTCGAATTCCGCTAAAATAAATGCCCGCCTTTGTCGTGAAGGCAGGGCTTGTAATGTTTTATCCAGCCGGTCATAAAATTCCCTCCTGGCCATATCATCTGAAGGATTATGCGGATTGCTCTTTTCCGGCGGCCCGTTTATTGGGAGTGGTTTTTTCTTTTTTAGCTCATTTAGACTTTTGTTTCTGGCGATAGTAAAAAGCCAGGTTGAGAAGCTGCTACGGGCCCGGTCAAAAGAAGCAAGCTTTTTATAGGCCGTCATGAATACTTCCTGGGCGATATCTTCGCAGGATTCTGCGTCGTAAGTTATGTTTCTAATCATCCTAATAACCGGCTTTTCATATCTGGTCAGTAAGAGCCTGAAAGATTCAATGTCACCTTCCAGTATCCGGCGTATAATATCAGTTTCGTGCGTCATTAAACGTAATCCGATTTGGAATTAAACGTACCTAATTTGTTATACAACCAAGAATGGCTGAAGTTCCAAAAAACCTTCGTGTATAATTTAAAGCTGAGAAAAGAGATGTTGATCCCTCTGCTAATAACGGTTCAGCCTCCTTTGATTAAAGGTGTTGAATGCCGTGTTTGAATAATATATGTGGGTACTGATGGCATAACCTGATGCAGACCATTCAACACACAACACGGTTTTCCGTTCGTTATCTTCCGGTTACGAGCTCATATGGTAGCTGAATTCGAGCACCTTTGGCTCCACAAGCTTTCGGTAGTCCTTCATGCTCATCCGTATCGCTTTTTCGTGAGAGCCACCCTGGAAAGTTATGTGGTCATCCTTTTCCAGGGTCTTGTCCATAACGGTGGGCAAATCATACAAGTTGCCAAAAGGCGGCTCAGCCCCCAGTTCGCAGTCGTCGAAAATCTTGCCGATCTCCTTTTCCTCTGCCAGCTCGACTTTTTTTGCCTTCAGTTGACCTTTCAGGGCTTTAAGGTCAATTTTGTAGCATGCCGGAAGGACACACATCACATACTCACCGTCGGCCTTAACGACCACCGGTTTGGCCACGTACTTGCCCGGCTCGTGCTCTACCGCCGCCATGTGCTGGGCGGTAAAAGCCGGCTCGTGCTTAGTAACTTTGTATTTTACCTTCGACCTGTCTAAAAATTTTGTGACCCGCATCTTGGGCCTCCTAAAAAGTTCAAAAAATCTCCAAGCAATGATTTCGTACATTATTATTAGTATCCACAGGGATTCTCTATGTCAATTATCATATTAAAAATCTTGTTTGCCTTGGCCGGGTTGGAAGGACGTCGTAGAATGGAAATAATTGCAAAGACAGGGACTTACGATTATGGTTTTTCCGCCGTAATCCAGGTAAAACCAATCTCCTGCGAACTGGCGACTACCTTCGCGTGGACGAATCCGGCATCTTCTATCAGTGAGAGCAATTCACAGCGCGAATATGCACCAACCATTATATTGAAGAGTGCCGGTATCAACGGGCCGGTCTTTTCATCATTCAAAAGAAAATCCTGCATCATTAGCAGCCCGCCATCAACCATCGAATCATACGCTTTTTTAAGCTTAATCTCTGCTTTGCTGTCGGGGCCGTGAAGAACGTTGGAAAGCAGCACAACGTCGTTATCTTCATTGAAAGCGTCTGTTTCCCAGTTGCCCGCCTGAGTGGTTACTCTACCCTGCATCCCTTCGGCGGCAATTACTTCTTTCGCAATCGCTATCGTTTCAGGAAGGTCAAAAACCACTGCTTTCAGCTTCGGGAAACGGCGACAGGCGGCAATTGCATACGTACCCGGCCCACCGCCTACATCAAAAAGGTTTTTTCGCCCGGACAGGTCAATATGATCTGTGAACGCTTCGGCCCGTCCTGCAACGGCAATATTGTGCATGCCCATTATGAAGTTTCTATGTTTATCTGCCTCTTTGTCCCTCGGTGCCGGTTCCAGCAATATTTCATCGGCGAGGTTGTTCCAGAAATTCCACGTGGCGGATGAGTGGGCGATAATATTTCCCTGGTAAAGTTTTTGCCCTCGCACAAGATACGTCTTTGCAAGCTCTGTATTGCTGTATCGGTGTCCACGCTTTTGAAGTAATCCCATCGCCGTGCAGGCTACCAATAGTTTCTCCGTCATATCAGGTTTGGTATGGCATCTTTGGCAGAGCTGTTCTGAGGACATTTCCTTATCGGAAAGCGTTGTAAATATGTCTATCTTGTTTGCGATCTGTAATACCCGGGCTGCTCTGTAATCCCAGCTAAAATCATGCCATGTCGTGGTCTTATTATCCATATTACTTATATCCTCTAATGAGCTTTGCTTTTTCGCGGAACACGAACGAATAAAGATGCAGTTTTAGCGGTGTTATTTGCTGTCTGTTTTCGGCACAATCGGTTCCCATTGTACCTTCGCGGCGCCGAGCAGGGTGCCGGTCGCATAGCCCAAATCGACGAGTGCTATTTGGTACTCGGCCAGTGCCAGGATTTCGGCGCTCTGGGCATCGGCAAAACTGGTTTGGGCATTAAGCACATCCGTAGATGTCCGCAGGCCGAGTTCAAACTGTCTCTTCTCGGCTTCAAACAGCCGCCCTGCCAGAATTGCATTTTGCCTGCTTGCCAAGATTCGCTGCCAGTTTGCCTCAAGCTGGTCAATGGCGTTCAGCACCTCATTTTCTATAAGTGTCCTGCGACGGTCGCGTGTTGCCAAGCGTAACCTCCGCTGGTAAAACGCCTGACGCAAACGGCTCTTTGCAGCCTCATTTCCCAACGGTATCAATAGCTGCAAGCCTAATCGATGGTCCTCAAATCTCTTATCGAAAAGCAAATCAAACGAATCGTCCCTCGTTTCCCCCAGGCCGCTTATGTTATAAGTATAATCCAGCGTAACCAAAGGAAGCGTCTGATTGCGCATATAATCAATCGTACTGATATCCTCAGCAATTTTCAGCTCCAACTCAAGCATTTCCATACGATTCTCGATGGCTTTGTCCACCAGCGGCCGCCTTTCCAATTCATAAGGAATTGGATCCGGCTTAGTAGCCGGTATAAGTACCGTAGGTGTTTGCATTTCCAACCCCCTCTTATTAAGTGTCCGCTTAAGGCTGCGCTCTCGGTCACGCAAAACATTCTCCGCAATAATAATGGCCTCAAGCTGTTGCGCCACACCGGCCTCAGCCCGAACAATCTCTACTTGTGCTCTCTGGCCGGAGTTGACAAAACGCCGGGCCTGACCAAGTTGAATATCAGCCAGCTCATATTGTTTTTTTCGAACATCAAGCTCTTTTCTGGCTGCATAAAGTCGCCAGTAAACGCGGTCAGCAGCAGCAATAACACGTATCACTTCAAGTTTCGTTTGGGCGTCGGTTACCTGCCGTTCATATTCGGCGATACGGATGGCGTAAGTATTAGTCCTTTTGCCGGCGTTTCGCAGCAGCGGTTGACTAATCGAAGCTGAAAGGCCTGAGCCATAGTAAGGATTAAGAGTTATGAGTTCAGCATTCGTCTTTGTGCGCCTGTCGGCCAAATCGAACGTCACCGTTCCGCCGTTCTGCAAAGGAACCCGAACACCAAGATCTGTGAAGGCATAGTCCCGCTGTGAGCCTGTAATTTCATCAAGAAATGAAATTGAAGGCATATCGGATTTTGAGTAATTTATATTGGAAAAAAACGCCGCTTCAAACCGTGCTTCTTCCTCGCTGACCCGCTCAGCGGCAATAGCAGGACTGATAAGCTGCACCTTAAGGTCAAGATTGTTCTCCATAGCCAGAGCTCGACATTCCTCAAGTGTAAGCTCAAGTTCTTCCGGTGGAACTTCCGCTTCATTTACGTCCGGACGGTCGCTTTCATCAATCTTGGCCTCCTCTAAATCGAGTGTCTCTATTTGTCTTAGCTTTTCAGGTGGTACCTTGATTTCATAATACTGCTCGCCGGCAGGCATCTGTTCACAACCCGCAAAAAGAAACAGTCCGAAACTAACAAAAACCACAAACCAATACTTAACAATTGAGAATTGATTACTCATGTCTAAGTGCCTCAATAGGGTCAAGCCTGGCGGCCTTGATTGCCGGAAATATTCCGAAAAATATACCCACCGTACCGGCGAAAGCAAATGAAAGTCCTATCGCCCACAAGGGAATATACGCCAAATCAAGTTGAATTTTGGGGATGCTGGCTATAGCCTTGGTCATAAGATGTCCAAAACCAACTCCCACAAGCCCCCCGAAAAAGCACAAGACTATCGCTTCAATCAAAAACTGGGTTAGAATTGCAGTTTTTTTAGCCCCAACCGCCTTGCGAAGTCCGATTTCCCTGGTACGCTCCGACACCGATACAAGCATGATATTCATAATACCCACACCACCGACCAGCAGAGAGATACCAACGATGCCGCCTGCCACCATTGTAACCATAAGAGCTATTTTATGAAATGTCTCCAGCTCTTTCTGGAGTGACATAACTTGGAATGTGTCTGGTTCACCGGGTTTTATATTCCGTGTCCTGCGAAGGAAGAACCTTATCTCGGCCAGGGCGTCATCGGAAGCCTCAGCGGATTTGCTTTCGGCAAGGGCCATTATGTACGGATAACGCCGCATCTTGAGGCTGGTCTTATAAGGAATAAATATCTCAGAATTTTCCTGGTCACCTCCGCCGAATATGTTTTCGGGGCGAGCTTCGAGCACGCCTACAATATAAAATGTGTTGTGACTTATAAGGATTGTCTGGCCTATACAGTCGCGGTCAAGACGAAGGTCGTTACGCAGTTCCGGGCCAATCAGGCAAACCTGTCTAACTTGCATTTCATCAATAACCGAGAGCGGTCTTCCAATTGTAACCGGACGGCTTTCAATTTTATGGCACGCAGGCTCGACACCGCGTACAGTAACACTTTCAACCGACTTGTCACGGTGGCTGACTGTGTACCTTCCGATCCAGGTCTGACAGCCGATTTGTGAGACCGAGGGGCAGTGTTCGAGCAGGCCATCAAAATGTTCAGGTTTAAACCGAATAGTCCAGAATGAGGCATGTTGCAGAGGGCCGGTGTCAGGAGTTCTTGGCATGATAAATATGCTGTTTGTTCCTAAAGTCTCTACCTGGCTCAGCACTTTTGCTTTCAGACCGCTAAGAGCGGCAATTACAGCGGTTACCGAAGCTACGCCAATTACAATGCCGATGGTTGTGAGTATAGATCTGGTCTTATTGGCCCAGATTTGCCCCAGCGCAAGATACACACTCTGATAGGCAAGTTGAACAAATGCTATAAGTGCCCGTATCAAAGCTTTCATATCTTTTCCTCCTGCCTGCTGTTTTGTGTCACGGTCTTATTTCTTGGATTCCGGTCATTCTGCAGGTCACTGCTAATTCGTCCGTCTTTCATTTGAATTATTCGCCTGGCGTGGTGCGCGACAAATTCTTCATGGGTTACTATGATAATGGTTTGGCCTTCCCGATGAAGCTGATCGAAGAGTTTGAGGATGCCCTCGCTGGTTTTGCTGTCGAGATTGCCGGTCGGTTCGTCGGCCAGCAGGATACTCGGATTGCAAACAAGTGCCCGGGCGATAGCCACACGCTGCTTTTCACCTCCTGAAAGCTGGTTAGGCTTATGTTTTATCCGGTCTCCCAGCCCAACCCGCTCAAGGACGTTTTTGGCACGTTTGTGTCGGGACCACCATCCATTCCGTGAATATATCAACGGCATCTCAACGTTCTTGAGTGCACTTAACTGTCCAAGCAACTCAAACGACTGGAAAACAAAGCCGATTCGTTCGTTGCGAACGTTAGCCAACGCTGCGTCAGTCATTTTCATTGTATCCTGTCCGTCCAGTTCATAGCATCCTGAAGTTGCTCTATCCAGACAACCCAAGACATTCATAAGTGTGCTTTTACCCGAGCCGGAAGGCCCCATCACTGCAACATATTCGTTTTCGCGTAGTTCCAGGTTAATTCCGTCAAGCGCATGGATATGTTCCACGCCGACTTTATAAATCCGCACAACGTCCTGAAGCCGTATTATTAGTTTTCCACTTTTATTCGACACTGTTTACATCACCGGTATCATTTGCATCGGCCCCGGCTTCGGAGCCGTCCGCCTTCTTTTTCTTCTTCTCTTTTTCCGCTTCTACTTCTCGCTCGTCGCGTACCTTCTTGTCGTGACTTAAACTTTCGAGTTCTTTGTACGGCCCAACTATTATCTTATCACCCTCATTAACCCCGGATAGTATCACCGTATGCGTCAGATTGCTCGGTCCTATCTTGACGGGTGTTACTACTGCCTTACCGTCGATGTAACGATAAACTACGGGTGTGAATGTTTTCTCTTTATCGACATCCGGGCTGTTATCACGAATCTTCAAAGGCAGGCCATCAACGGGTCGGCCCAGCACGGCCTGACTTGGAACGTTAAGCACGTCTTCGTGCTTGATGGTCTCGATATCCACGTGTGCCGTCAGGCCGGAAAACAGCTTTTTCACATCACCCTTAAGTAAAATCTCGGTCCTGAAAAATTTCGTAGCAGTGCTTGGAGATATCCTGTGTGTCAAAGCAATCGAGTCAACCACACCTTTGAATTCCTCATCCGGAAAGGTCTGGACGAAAACTTTGGCCTTCTGCCCGACCGCCAGTTTACCTACATCAGCTTCGTCCACCTGCGCGACGAGCAGCATCGTAGAGAGGTCCGCCACCTCCAGGATTACCGTACCTGGATTATTCATTGTTCCTGTTATCACAAGCTCACCGACTTCGGCGTTTAGCCGTGTCACCACGCCGTCGATGGGAGAAGTAATCGTCGTATAGCTCAGGGCCTCTTCTGCCTGGCTGATTCTTGCATCAGCCGCTTCAAGGTTGTGTTTCAACACGACCAAATTCAACTTCGCCGCCTCCAATGTGTGATTTGCAGAATCATATTTTGCTTTGAGGTCATCAAGCGCAAGCTTGGTCTGGTCGAAAGTGGCCTGGCTTATATCCTGTGATTCAAGCAAACCTTCTTGGCGTTTCAAATCCCGCTCGGCCTGTTTTAGCGAAGCTTCAAGGCCAACAAGACTTGCTATCTGACCGGCAAGTCTTGCTTTTTCGACTTCGATTTGGGCCGCCTGTGCCGAGCGTGCCGCCTGTGCCGAAAGCAACTGGCTCTCTAAATCCTTTGCATCCAGACGTATCAGCACCGAGGCCGGTACCGGCGGTTTCGCATTGGGATCACCGCGTGTTACGCGTACCCCTTCATCATACGGTAAATCTATAATCCGTGCTGAGATTTTTGCGCTTATCTCCACATTCGTCTTGGGCTCAATCTCACCGGGTGCACTGACAAACTCAAGCAATTCCCCTCTCTGAACATGCCCGACACGAACCACAGTCGCAATGCGTGAATTACCGATTTTCCTGACGACCATTATCCCAAATACAGAAACAGCGAATACTATCACAAGGACCGTTATGATAACTATGCGAGATTTCTTCACGTCATATCCTTTCCTGATAGAAAAAGAGCATCGTTAGGGCATATATTCCCCACCTGCCCATTATATAAATATATACGCGTTATTGCACAAATAGTTACAATTCCCTCATCCTCCTGTACTTAGGAATAAGCAATGCAATTGTATGCTTTTTAGACCTTTTATCCAAGGACATTCGGTTCGGTCACTATATTTTATACAAAGTATCACCTCCATTTTAGATGCTGTTTTTGGTTTTCCTATTCATAAAAAACTTTGACGCTGTGAACTTATTAGGCGTAAAATCGTATAAAATTTACTAAAATAGGCTTTTACTGTTGACGAATAGTGTATTTTGATAGTTAGTTTGATTGTCCAAAGATATAGAATTAGGAGGTCGAAATGAGAACTATAAGCTTAAATCAGAAAAAGACTTACACGCATTATCGCATAATTTCAGTTTTGTTCGTATTTCTAATTTTTCTTGCCCCGCTACCTGTCCTCGCCGAGGATGCCGGAATAAATGCCCTTCGTCAGGTCAGTAAGGCTTTTGCCAAAATCGCCGAGGAGGCCTCGCCGGCTGTAGTCGGTATCAAGGCCGAAAAGACCATCACATACGAACAGCCGATGTTCCGGGAATGGCCTTTTGGTGAACAATTTGATCCGTTTGAGGATGACATCTTCGACCGTTTCTTCCGCTGGTACTCCCCTCGACGGGGCGAACCCCGGCAGCGCAAATACCAACAGAGGGCCCAGGGCTCCGGCTTTATCGTATCCCCTGACGGCTATATATTGACAAACAATCATCTTGTTGGTGAAGCCGACAAAGTCCTGGTCAAAGTGGAAGAAGACGAGGAAGTTGAGGCAAAGGTTATCGGCACAGACCCGGACACAGACGTCGCCGTCATAAAAATTGATGCAAAAAATCTGACCCATCTCGAACTGGCTGATTCCGAAAAACTTGAGGTTGGCGAATGGGTTGTTGCTATCGGTAATCCCTTTCGCCTTAGCCAAACCGTGACTGCCGGTATCGTAAGTGCCAAAGGAAGAAGCGGTTTCAGTCTTGCCACGTTTGAAGATTATATACAGACCGACGCTGCGATAAATCCCGGCAATTCCGGCGGACCGCTGCTTAATCTTGACGGCAAGGTTGTTGGAATTAACACCTTTATCATCTCCCAGAGCGGCGGATACATGGGGATTGGATTTGCTATCCCTATCAATATTGCAAAGTTTGTTTATAAGCGACTCGTCGAAAAGGGCGAAGTGGAAAGAGGCTACCTTGGTATCCGGTATAAGGAATTAACTCCTGAAACTGCTCCCGCTTTCGATTTGGATGAAGATTCAAAAGGTGTGGCCATAGTAGAGGTTATGAAAGACTCGGCCGCTGAGAAAGCAGGCTTGAAGCGATATGATATCATCATTGAGCTTGATGGCAAGTCGGTTGAGGATGGCAATGAGTTCCTTAACCGGGTCTCTATGCTCAAACCCGATACTAAAGTAAAAATAACCGTACTCCGAGACGGAAAACAAAAAACCCTCACAGCGAAACTGGAAAAACGACCGCCACAGGGACAACTTACCGGTACCGAACCTGAAACAAGTCAGAAATTGGGATTTACTGTTAACAATCTTACCGAGGAGTATGCTGAAAGACTCGGCTTTGAAGGGCTCAGTGGTGTTGTGGTCACCAGTGTTGAGGCTGGTTCCAAAGCTGCCGAGAAAGGCATCGTCGCCGGGATGCTGATTATGGAAGTAAACCGGGAACCTGTGAAAAACACCAAGGAATTTGATGAGGCCATTAAAAAGGCCAGGAAAGACGGAAGAGTGTTGCTGTTAGTTAAAAATGGACGTTACACCAGTTTTATTGTGTTGAAGCTGGACGATGAGTAACGCTCAAAAGTCTATACTATTTTGGGTAAAAAGCAAAAAAGGCCAACAGCTAAGATATTTGTTGGCCTTTTTTTTCCCTCAAATAGTTGCTTATGAGATTCAGTTTTTTGCTCTATTCTGTTGTGTTTTCCCGGCACAAGTATTATACTGTTTGCCGGTTTTGAAAGTGTGGTGGGCAGTCCTGAAATGTCGGCTGCCCTTACTTATGTGTTCGTAGTTTGCCACTTACTGTAAGATTAGTCTTATATATTTGAAGAGTAATTCAGGAGATATAAATATGAGTTGTAATTTGGCAATCGCAGGTGTGACCGGAGCTGTTGGACAGGAATTTCTGACAATCCTGGAGCAGCGTGATTTCCCGTTTGATTCACTCAAATTGCTCGCAAGCAGCCGTTCTGCTGGTAAAGAAATCGAATTCAAAAATAAGGAATACACCGTCGAAGAGTTGACTAAAAACAGCTTTGACGAGGTTGACATTCTGCTTTCCAGTGCGGGAGCGGCGAGGAGCAAAGAGTTTGCGCCCTCCGCAGTCCAGGCCGGCGCGGTCGTAGTCGATAACACCTCTGCCTTTAGAATGGAACCCGATGTCCCGCTGGTTGTTCCGGAAATTAACCCACAAAAAATACAGGAACACAATGGCATAATCGCAAATCCAAACTGCTCAACCATTATCGCCATCGTACCGGTCTGGCCTTTGCACAAGGCCAACCCGGTAAAAAGAATGATAATCAGCACCTATCAGTCAGCCAGTGGGGCAGGAATGAAAGCGATGCTCGAGCTACAGGAACAAGCCCGGGAAATTCTCGATGGAAAAGAACCGACCTGCGAGGCCTTCCCCTACCAAATCGCGTTCAATGTCTTCAGCCATAACTCGGCTCTCGATGCTGACGGTTACAACCTGGAAGAAGTGAAAATGATAAAAGAAACCAGGAAGATTTTTGACTGTCCCGATATCGCAGTTACATGTACCTGCATTCGTATCCCCGTATTGAGGGCCCACTGCGAGAGTATAAATCTTGAGTTTACCGATCCAATCACACCCGACCAGGTAAGGGACCTGCTAAATACCGCGCCGGGAATCTCACTGATTGATGACCGTGAAAATAATCGTTTCCCAATGCCGATTGATGCAACAGGCAAAGACGATGTTTACGTCGGAAGAATACGTCAGGATCAATCTATACCTGATAATCGCGGCATAAATATCTGGGTCGCTGGCGACCAGTTACGAAAAGGCGCAGCCCTTAACGCTGTCCAAATAGCGGAAAAGTTACTATAATCGCCCCTTAATGGGCACTCGTAATATAAAACTAACGGTAATCTACGATGGCAGCGAATATCACGGCTGGCAAATCCAGCCCGGCGTAAGAACCATTCAGGGTACGCTTTAAGTGCCCTGGGTCAGGTCGCTCTTGTGCAAATCGATTCGTCTATACCGGCCGAAAATCTCGCCAGGGTGATTACACACAGATTACCTCCTGAAATCGCAGTTGCCGAAGCCGTAGAAGTCCCACAGGGCTTCGATTTAATGGGCGATGTCAAAAGCAAATTATATCGCTATACGATTTTTACCGGCTGGCTCCGTCCGGTCCTCCAAATAAAACACTGCTGGCATCTGCCCGCAAAACTTGATACAACCGCTATGGCACAGGCGGCTGCCGTGCTGGTTGGTAAAAAGGATTTTAAGTCCTTTGCCGCGGCCGCCGACAGGCGGCAGACCTCTGTAAGAACCATTTTTCGCTGCGACATTGACCGCAATGACGATTGGGTATCCATTGATGTGGAAGGTGATAGCTTTTTATATAATATGGTCAGAAATATCGTTGGCACTCTCGTCGAAGTCGGCAGCGGCAGGCAGAAGCCCGAAAAAATAAACGAAATTCTTAAGGCAAAAAACCGAACTGCAGCAGGGCCTATCGCTCCGGCCGAAGGGTTGTGTCTAATAAGGATTAAATATTAGGACACAGAATATAATGTAATGAAGGAAGTGGAAAGGGAAAACAATGGGCAAGAAGTTCCTCCACAGTTTGAGATGGATAGTTGTGGTCTTTTTTACTGGTGCGGTGCTTGCGAATGGTTATCTTCTTGGCTATGTGGGAGGCCAGATTAATCAGCCACTGCCACTGATGTTTCTTCTCATTGCTGTTTCTTGCTTAGGCTTGCCATTGTTTGTTGTCGCTATAGGGCTTCTTATCTTTGGTTTATGCCGACGAAACAGAGGTGATGCAGTGAATACAATTTGCATACTTCCTGCGGCATTGATGGTAGGAATGGTAGCAGGTTATATCTCCCCAGCTTTTGTTGAATCCCCTACCGTAACTTTCCTGAGAGGTTTTGAAGGATGGGTGAACCGTAATGTAGATACGGATGCTATTCAAAAGTGGATAGTTACAAATGAAAGCTTTTGGCCAACATCTGACGATGAGAATGGTAAGTCCTATGATATAAGAAGAGAAGAGCTTCCAGATGAATTACCTGGATGCTTTAGGAAATTTAAAATTCAATCTGTATATTTTAAACGATCTGAGCTTGGCAGTTCAAGAATAGTCGAGTTTAGATGGGGAGGAGGGATGTGGCATTGGGGAGTCGTTATTGGTGACCCTAACATGGTCATGCCGAAATCTGGATGGGAAGAAATAAGCGATGGATTTTGGAAATACAGAAGGGTAATCAAAACCCATGTCTACATTTACAGCGACGGTTAAAACAACGAAAGCACATAGATTAGCAAAGCAATGCGAATCGTACATATAATAACTCGGTTGATTTTAGGCGGAGCCCAGGAAAACACCCTTATTACATGCAAACTCCTGGCAAAGAGAGGGCATGACGTCACCCTCATCACAGGCCCGGCCATAGGCCCCGAAGGAGAACTCTTCAATCAGACGAAAAATGAAAAATATAATGTAATCGTTGTTCCCAAAATGATTCGTGCAATCTGCCCTCTATATGACACTATAAGCTACTTTCAAATCAAAAAACATCTCAAACAGCTAAAACCTGACATTGTCCACACCCATTCAGCCAAGGCGGGAATACTGGGAAGGTTTGCCGCTCATCGCCTGAAAGGAAAATGGTCGGAAAATGGACCGGCAGTTATCCACACAATTCACGGTCTGGCCTTTCACCCGTATCAAAGTAAATGGCTAAATAAGTTTTATATCGCGGTCGAAAGATCTACGGCAAAGCGAACGGATTCTTTCATTTGCGTCGCCGACGCTATGACTGAGCAGGCATTGGCGGCTGGTATTGGCCAAAGAGAAAAGTACGTTACTGCTTATTCGGCCATAGAGGAAGATGCTTTTCTAAACCCGGTCCCGGAAGAAGAAAGAAAATCCTTCCGTCAAAAATACGGAATCCCCGAAGATGCAATTGTACTCGTCACAATTGCCCGGCTCTTTATGCTCAAGGGTCACAAATACATTATCGAATCGGCAAGACAGCTCTCTAAGCAATTTGACAATGCGGTTTGGTTATTCGTCGGAGATGGAAACCTTGCCGACCACTTCAAAGAGCAGGTCCGGCAATTGGGACTGGCTGACAAAATCAAATTTACAGGTCTTTTGCCGCCCAGTCGGATTCCGCTTGCCATACAATCATCGGATATACTTGTTCACTGCTCGCTGAGAGAGGGCCTTGCACGAACTTTGCCCCAGGCGATGCTTTGCGGTAAACCAGCGATTTCCTTCGACGTCGACGGAGCAAAAGAAGTGGTAAACCAAGACACAGGTCGACTTATCGAACCAAAAAATGTCGAGCAGTTAACAAAGGCCTGCGCGGAATTGATAAAAGATCAGGACTTAAGAGACAAGCTCGGCCGAACCGGTCGAGAGTTTGTAAAAGAAAAATTCGCACCCGAAAAAATGGTGGATA
>SMTZ1_10003524_pt1 | contig 15704 bp, 13 predicted proteins | sample DeeMarSWOR136_30_FD_25667 | JGI IMG/M metagenome (IMG submission 25667)
ATAGTTCTTCAGATAATGTTTTAGATCCAGATCTTAGAGCAGGATTTCTTTCCGCATTAGAATCCTTTACTAATGAGGTGTTTGGGGACGATATCAATGTTGTTTCTCTCGCATCTTTTAAACTTGTTTGTTATTGTGATTTGATTGCTTTACCCACTGATGATTCTTCAAATAAGCAACCCCTCTTATCGTATGCTATTATCGAAAAAGAAACAGATCCTGAAATTGTGAAAAAATATTTACATGAAATTAATTCTCATTTCTTAAATAGGTATTCCCTCAATGATATCTTTTCTAAAAAAGGTAAATTCTTTAAAAATTTTCAAGACAGAATTGATGAAATACTCGGTGATTTGAAATTAAAAACAGAAGATCGATTTAGGTCAATATTTTAGGATTAGTAGTGACTGAATCATGAGCTCAAATATTGGTCCAGAGGCGCAAGCCGCTTATCAAAAGTATCTTGACGCTAACTCTTTAGATGAGAAAATTAAAAAACTAGAAGAATTTTTATCACTCGTACCCAAGCATAAAGCAACTGAAAAAATTGTAGCATTAAATAAGTCTCGTCTTGCGAAGTTAAAACGTGAACAAGAAGACCAAAAGTCCAGATCAAAATCAATTAGTAAACAAGTTAGCCCATTTTCAATAAAGAAGGAAGAGATTCAAATTATTCTGATTAGTGAATATCATTCTCCAGGTGTTGGAAAAACCTCTCTATTATATTTATTAACTGGTGCCGGAAAAGATAAAATTGGAAAATTCACTTCTATTCCTGAAATAGGAATATATGAATATAGTAAAATACGATTTCAAATAGTTGATATGCCTTCCATTATGGAGGGTGCTTCGAGTGGTATTGGTAATGGAAAAGAAATTCTTTCTCAAATTAGATCCTGTGATTTAATTTGTTTTTGTATTGATTTATCTCGCAATTTCAAAGAGCAAATGACACTTCTAACATCTGAATTAAACAAAGCAAACATTAGGATAAACATTCCGCCCCCTCCAATTATTATTGAAAAAACAGGTTCGAATAAAATTCAAGTATTATACTTAACAAAAAAAGCGAAAATTAATAAAGATTTAGACGAATTATCAGAAAGGGTTAAAGAGATAGTTTATGAAGGAGGTATTAGGAATGCTATAGTAAAAATATTCGGCAAAATCTCTTTAAATGATGTTGTTGATGCCCTAAATCCTTCTGTTGCCTATAAAAAGGCAATTATTATAGCTACAAAAGGAGATCTTCCTTATACTGAAGGAAAATTTGAGGATTTAAAGAGAAGATATTCAGAGATCTTCCCAGTAATCATTGGCACGAGTGTAAAAAAAGAAGAACTCCCTAAAGATTTCGGAAAGGTTATTTTGCGATTTTTAGAAAAGATAAAAATATTTACTATGCATAAAGGAATAAAGGCAGAAAAACCCTTAATAATGGATTCATCTCCTAATATCCCAACCGTAAAAGATGTAGCTTTAAAAATTCATCGGAGTTTTTATGAATCATTTGATTATGCGATCATAATTCGAGAAGGGACGCGTCAAAAACGTAAAAAAGTGGGTTTAGAATACGAATTAGCAGATAATGATATTATTGAATTGCATACCAAGTAAATAAAACCAATAATTGTTATTTAATTTAGATAATCTTCTACATTGGGACTCATTTTTAATAAGACTTGGATAATTTCTGAAAGTTCATGGTCAGAAAGTGAGTCTTTTTCAATCAATTTATTTGCTAACTCTCTATAAATTTCCCATCCCTTTTCTTTTATAAGTTTCAACTTTGTGCTGAATGAATATAAGTTTAAATAGGTTTCCTTATAATCTCCTAAGTGTATAGGTTTATTTCCTAAGTTTTTTATAGACTCGTTTAAGGATGATTTCACTTTATCAAGATAATAGTTTAATTTAAATTTTGTATCTTTTATTTCATGTTTGAATCTATTTATTTCCTCTTGATATCTTAAAAATGTATCACCATCTTTCAATTTGTCTGAGAGTTCAAGTACTTTTTCGCCCATCGCTAATTTCCTAAGTAATGAAGAAGTGCTTTCAATTTTATAGATGAGTAAATCTCTTTCTTGAATAAAATTATCGATAGTTTCGGGTGATAATTGTTTTCTGTGAGACCACATCGATTGTAGAACTTGATCTGGCTTTTCAAGTAATGATTTTCTTACATCCTTTACATTAGATTGAATTAAATCTGTAAGGGGATGATCTAAAATATTAAATTCCTCTTTATTTCCATCCCAGGATAATAATAGCTGTTCATATTTCTGAAGTAGCTTAATTAATTTCGGAGTTAACTTATTAATTGTTTTATTATCTTCCTTGTCTGCAATAATCACTAAATCAGTTTTTAATTTCGGTAATGCTGTAATATATACACTATAATCACCAAGATCAATATTTTTTAATTCTCTAGAGCCCTCAATAACCAACTCAGAAATAAAAGATTTTATTGCCGAAAAAAATGAACTAAATAACTCCATTCTTCCAGTACTTAACTCTTGGAAACTAATATCGTAAATTAATAAACCAGTGTCACTTTGGTATAGAAATATTGTATAGATCATGAATTGTTAATTTTCTTGTGATTATTTAACATTCTGTTTCAGAAGATTTCTGAAGATTATTAATACACAATTTTTAATTTATAATATTTTTATTATTTATATTTTCTATCTTCTTATCTAATAAAAATGTATTTTTATTAGAAATTCTTGATGTTTTTTATTACATTGGGAATTTCTATTAATTCCTTTTCATAATTAGGATCTAAAAACTCAGAGATTCCTCTTGATATGTTTAATATACTTTCAAAGGAGTAAATTAAGTTTTCTAAATAATCAATAATATCTCCCTTAAAAACTAATATCTTATAATCATTATCTAAAAATTCACTAATTTCTTCAATTGATAATTTATCTTCTGTTCGTAATCGGAATATTATTTTTTCGAGATTTAGTCTGCCACACCCGCAATAAGGATTATCCTGACATTTACAATTGAAAATATCGTTTGTCCATTTGATTATAAAGTCAATAAACTCCTGTGAAAATTTTTTTCTTTTCTTCACATACTCCGCATTCATTAAAGACAACACACTTGCACTAAAAAAGTTATTTGAAAAGTATTTCATATTAACATTCTTTGCTAAATCCGCAACAATTGTCTTAGATAAATACACATTTTTAAGTGGTTTTAATTCTAGTACAATATCAATTATTCTTTTTGTTTTCTTTTTTAAATCATTAATGATCTCTAAACTATTATCAATAGTAAGGAAAGATTTAGCAATTGCTCTGCCCAAAGTGGTGGAATGATATAAAGTGTTATCCTCGCTATAAATTAATTTATACTTCTTTAATTTTTTTAAAAATTCTTCAAATTCATAATCCCCATTAATTAAATACTCATAGTAAGAATACATTTTATTTCTTTCAATTCCATAGTTAAACATTGAGATAAAGGCTAATAATTCGGTTAAAGATTTATCTCCATTTGGTTCTAATTCAAAATCTTTTATTTTTCCATTTAATAAGCTAATAGCAATGTTTTCTTCTGTCATTTTCATTTTAGGAGAATAAACTTTACCGGGTTCAACAAGAATATAAGCAAAACCTTTGCTATGCTTTTTTAGTCTCCCTGCTCTTCCTAGCATTTGTTCAAATTCAGCAACCGTTAAAAAATTAATACCCATAGCTAATGATTCGAATATAACTTGCTTTGCAGGAAAATCTACTCCCGCAGCTAGTGCTGCAGTTGCAACTACCCCGGCAATTTTTTGAGATTGGAATTGTACCTCAATTATTTTTCTCTCTTCATTTGTTAATCCAGAATGATACGCTCTAATATTTAAACCCCTACCTTGCAAATAAGAAGTTAATGTTTCACATTTCTTTCTTGCGTTAGTGAAAACAATAGATTGACCTTTGAATCCATACTTGGACTTATCGGAGTATGCCGCACGTATAAGATATGATATATATTTATGTTTCATAGTTTCATTAAGGCATAGGATTAAATGGCGCTCAATAGGAACAGGTCTATTAATATATCTTATCAATACGCAGTCTAGTTTCTTTGCTAATACCTCTGGAGCTCCAATAGTAGCACTTAAATATAAAAATTGCGCCTCTTTATATAATATCTTTAATCTTGCGATTAAACCATCTAAGATAAAACCCCTTTCTGGATCAATTAAAGTCTGAATTTCATCAATAATAATTGTTCCAATTGATCCTAATTGTTCTTTATTTCCGCTCCTTAAAATATAATCTATTGCTTCATAAGTTGCAACGACAATGTCCGCATCTTTCAAATTATCTATATTATCTTCCTCAATTTTATCTAATATGGATTCACCAACTTTCTTTACCACTTTTAACTTGAGACTTTTGTATTTTTTTCCGAATTCCTCAGTTCTAACATTGGCTAAAGCTACAATTGGAACTAAATATATCATTTTTAAACCTTTAAGTAGTATTCTTTTTAGTCCTGCTAACTCTCCAACCAATGTTTTTCCAGCAGAGGTTGGTGCCATTATTAATTGATTTGTATGGTCTTTAAGTAAATCTTTTTCAACTGAGATTGCTTGAATTGGCAATAAAGTAGATATCTTAAACTTTTTTAATAGATCTTTTAATTTTTCTGGAACATTAAGACGATCAACAGAATAGTTGAGATATTTTCTGCCTATTTTAGGACTTTGCTCTATATCATATAAAGTAAAAGCCTTATTTTTAGTAGGATCGAAATCTCCCTTAAAAGATTTTAAAACCTTTTCAACATTTCTAAATTTTAAGATCATATGATTAAAGAAATTTTTAAGTTTTGGATTGATTTTTTCGCTGGGGATTAATCCTGTGTTTATAGCTTCCTTTAAAACGATATTTAGAGCACATTCAGAGCAAATTATTTTACCTTTAAAAGATTTAATTTGGGATTTCTCAATTAAAATCTTAAATTTCTTATCATCTAAGCATGATTTACAAAAAGTAAGGTTTTTAATCTTATCCTCATCAAATTGAAAACCTTTAAGCATTTCTCGTATGGGTGAAAATTGATCTTCCCGTGTTTGATTTGAAAATGCAATAAATCTATTTTCTTTAGACAGTAAAAATCTTTTAAAAAGTTTTGGATCGATTGGTTCTATAGAGCCATCTTTTTGAATTTTGGAGAAATTTAAAGGGCGGATCTTATTTTTAAAATCTAACCCAAATGTAACGAATCCTTTAAAGAATGGTTCGTTTAAATAAGAAAATTTGAATTGCTTTGTTTTAAAAGATTTTAAATAGAAAAAATTAACATTAAAATCTAGATCATTTCTATTTTCTATATTTCTATCAATAACAATGAAAAAGTCTCTATTAACAATACTCAAGGGAAATCCCATTAGAATCTTAACACTATAAAATAAAGAGTGAAAGAGAGTAAATCAATTTTACCCTTCTAAATTTAATTTTATTAAAAAAATGTTATTATCAATAATTGATTGTGTTGATGCCTTACCTTTATTAAATCATTAGGTATAAATTATTACAAAAAAGAAATGAGAATTAAAAACCGAAGACTTGCTTAATTTTATCATAAACGTCTTTAATTTGCTTGAGCTTTGCTTCATCAGCCTGGTTTAAAAAATGCTCAAGCCATTGGGATAACCCTCCACTATCTATCCATTGTTTAAAGTATTCCACAGCTTGTTTTTCCTCTGCTGACATTTTTTTTCTTTTTTCCTATTAGTTTGTTGGTAAGAATATTTTATTTTTCTATATAAAAATATAAAATGGAATAATTTATATTTTTATAATTTTAATTTGATATTACTAAATAAAAATGATTAGAAAAAATCAAATGTGATAAAAAAATGCCAGATATACGGATAAAAACTCCGAATCTAGATGATATTTTTGAGAAATGGAAACAAAATTCTATTAGAAAAACTCGAAAGAAGATGGAAAAAGAATTCGGAACAAAAGGAGCAATTTTTTCTTTAGATGCTGTAAGTGCAGCAGAATATGTTAAAGATACAATGAAAGAAGCTGCAATATATTTTGCTGTTAAAAAAAGATTAGGTCCTGCTCCAAAAGGAAAAGATGAAGATTTGGTGATAGCACCAAAAGTAGGACGGCAGCAATTTCACTCTTTTAAAGGGAATGATAAAATTAATAAAGAAAATTGGAAGGGAGCAGAAATAGTTCCGATGTTTGAATCGATTCAAGCAATTCCCTGTAAAAATTGCAAAGGAAAAGGATATACTGAAGAAAAATGTAAAACATGTAATGGTACAGGAAAAATACAAGAAGATTTGACGGTATTAGTAGGTGAAGAACAAAAAAAGGAAAAGAAAGCTTTTTCATATCCTTGTGCAGCATGCTACGGTACAGGAAATAGACAATCATTATGTAGAGAGTGTGAAGGTCATAAAAATTTGTATAAATATGAAGCTCTGCCTGTACCTTTTAAAACCATTGTTACTGGGGTTCCTGTACTTCATAGTAGTGCTCAAACTAAATATGAAAAAGAAATTGAACGAGATCTACACCAACTTATTGAAGAAGTTGAAGGAATTAAATTTAATGATTTCAAAGAATTAGAATCAAAGTCTGAAGCATCCTTAGGATATTGGAACAAAAATATAAAAAAGACTATAAATTCTTCCGGAACCGACTATAAAACTTATCAAAAGGATAAGGATTCCCAAATCACAACTCAGATTTACCTATTTCCCATGATCCAAATGTTCTGTGAAACTAAACGTGGAAGTAAATTTGAAATTTATAGTCTTGGTTCAGCAAATAAATTTATGATTTATTCAAATTTTTAAGATTAAAAAGCAATTTTGCTCTTTTCTTTATTTTTATCTATATTTTATTATTCTAAAATGTTATATCGATTGAATAAAATCATTATTATTTTTAATAACCAAAATAGCCTTTTTGGAATCCTACCAACAAGATGATTAAAATCTGCTATTCTATCATTCTCTTTTGAATGTAAAGAATTAGTGAAGTCGGGAAAATTTAGCCCTCCAGTTGCTTTTGGTGGAATACCTAAAGATTTAACTTTTTTCCATCCATTATTTCTATTTCTAGTCCCTAACCAAGTTTTATCTGTTTTAATTTGTATCATATCACCTGTAATTAACTTAATATCTCCATATACATTAATTGGTCCAATTCCTCCTCCAAAATCAGTATTTTCTATAGAAATTGAGTTTTCTCCCTTATTAAGGAAAGCTGTAATATTGAAGAGCTGAATATTATTTTCAAGAGTAACATAATTTAACGTGTGTCTAGTAATAACATACCCTACAAATAAATTATTAATATATATCTTAGCAAAAGTTCCTGCTATTACTTGTATATTAGCTTGTTCTATCTTATCATTAATTTTGATCTGTTTTTTGTAATAAGTGGTATAGAGTTCATGTCTTTTTTTAGAATCTAAATAAATTGATTCACTTGGAATGTTAGGGTTTTCCCAGTTTATATTAAGTTTAAGTTGCTCTATTTTATTTTCGTAAAACTTTATTATCCAAAGGTATCTTTGCTTTAATGATTCAAAACCCTCTATTTTTGCACATTTACGCCATAAATATTCATATTCTGATAAAAGTGCAGATAAATCATCCTTTAACGTTTCAATTTCTTTAATAATTTTAACTTTAAATTCATTTTTAGCTCTTTTTGGATCAAAGTCAACTAATTTCTTCGAATTTATTCTCTTTTTACAATAAAACCTAATATGTTTAGCAATGAATGCAAGATTTCTTAAATTAATCTTATTTTTATCAACATGTTGTTCTAGCTCTTCACAAATACTTATTATTTCTTCCATACTAGAAATTAAAGAATCAAAACCTGAAGTTTTTATATTTTTTCTATATTTTTTACTCTTTTTATTGTAGGGATGACTAAAAAAATGATTATAATAAAAACTAGTTCGAGTATGTAGTTTATTATTATCTTGGATTTGACGAAAAAGAAAAAATATTCTTATCAATTTACGGTCATAGAAACCAAAAAAGTGTAAGAACAAGCCCTTCCAAAATTTTAATAAATTAATTTCTTTAGATGCATTCCATCCTATCTCTGCGGAGAAGATAAATCCGTAGAATGTATTTTCTCTCATCTCTTTATTCTTATAATCACCCCAACGGGAAGTTATCTCTCCAATGATTCCTCTTGGAAAGCCATACCCAATTAAATTTTTTATATTTTTTTCTGCTCTGGTAATAGAGGGAAAAATTCGGTTAAAATCCAATATAGATGGGCTAACGATTATCGGTAAGTTAAACATCTTAACCTTATCCAGAATAGGATAGCTATTTTTAACAGTATAATTCCAGTACATAATTATCATATCTTTAGGTAATTCTCGAAGGACTTCTTCATACTTATATAATATATCGTGATAAATAATGATCTTTTTATAACCATATTTTTTTGCAATGTCATATACTTTTTTATAGTGCTTAAGATACGCTTGCGCAATTCCAATTTCATTAACATAATCCTTTGAAGCTAACTTTCCAACATCCCAACTTTCATCTGCTCCAATATGAAAATACTCTGATTTAAATACTTCACTAAGTTCTCCTATCATTTCATCCAATAAATTATAAATGTCATTATTAGCAATATTTAAACTATTTGAAGCGGGAAATTCTGCATATATCCAATAATTTTTATTGTGAAGAATATTTTCCCAATGACCTATGGTTTGAAATATTGGAATTAACTCCACAAAGTGCTTTTTAGCATATTCAAACAATTCTTCAATTTCTTTTTTCGAATAAGCGCCCCTACCTGTTCCAATTTCAGGATGGTTTTTAAATAGAAACATATCCTGCATATAGACCAAGTAATATTGATTTTTTTTGAAATGGCTTAATTCTTTTATAAATTTCTTTAGATTTTCAATAGTGGCTGCTTGACCTCTTGAAATATCATCAGAAATCCCTCTTATTTCTAATAAGGGAAAATCAATTATTGCAATTTTATTTACTGAATTTTTATTTGGAGTCGAATTGATAAGCTGTCTTAAGGTTTGGGTTCCATAATATAACCCCTGGGGTGAATCGGCTTCAATATATAATTTAAGATTTTCATAAATAATGATATATCCCTGCTCAACTTTTTTTTTTTTATTATTAATTGCAGAAATGTCTAGATTGGGAAAATTTTTTTCGCAAATCTTTAAAACTTTTTTGTGATTAAATGGACTCTCTTCTTCTTTAATATCTACTTCTAACTTTTTTTTTAATCCTAATTTTAATAATTCTTCTTGAAGTTGATCAATAATGAAATGATAATCATTAGGTAAATCTGATGAAATTGATGATTTATCATTAATCTCTAATAATCCCTCTTCAATTATTTTATAATATCGAGGTTGAGGAATCAAAAATACATCTTCATGAATAATCTCGTTAGAAATTAAATTTTCTATACTAATGAACATAATATTTAATATAATTAGAGAGAAATAAGATTTATTTAAAAAAATTTAAATTTCTTATATCTCTTTTCAATTTTTTATAGCTTTAAAATAATGAATAATTGAGTGAGTTACATAGAGAATCATTCAAAATAACGATTATTAGCTTGAATCAAATTTAAAAGAATTCTTATATTCAATTAAACCTAAGTAATGAAGTAGAACTCAAAATTTTTTAATAACTTTTATAAAAGATGATAATTATATATAAGTTGAAAGTTATATAAGTTGAAACCTAGAGATATATGTATTGTTAAGATGATGAATAATAATAAGAATAGTTTAAAAAAAAGGGATTTTATGGGTTATTACTTTCCGCAAAAACCTTTACCTATTGCGATCACTAGCATTTTTGCTGCTCTTACTTGTATATTGACGATAGTAATTTCAATTCCCGTACCCGCAACTGGAGGATATATTAATATTGGGGATGTAGGTGTGATATTAACAGCAATGATTTTTGGTCCAATACTAGGATCAATATCTGGTGGTGTTGGTTCCGCTTTGGCAGACATCTTTCTAGGCTATCCTATATGGGCGCCAGCTACCTTTATTGTAAAAGGATTGGAAGGTTTTGTTGTTGGATTAATTTCTAATCCCAGAAAAGTTCGTACTTACTTTAATCTCTATGATATTGTTGCCGCGATAATTGGTGGTTGTGTAATGGTTTTTGGATATTTTATTGTTGAAGCATTTATATTTAATTTTGGAATTGTCGCTGCTTTAGTAGAGCTTCCGGGTAATTTATTTCAATTAATATTTGGAGCTATAATTTCAATAATTTTTATAATAGTTTTGAGAATTGTTATCAAATTGAGTAATCCACAAGTTTTTGAACAGATCTTTATACCACTTGATACAGAAATAATACTTTCAAAATAACTTTAAAGAAGAGTAATAAGAATATCTAGGGCATCAAGAATCTTTTTCCCTCCTTCCGTAATGAAATATAAAACATTTTTACCATCCTTTTTCCTTGAAATTAAACCTTTTGTCTCTAAATTATATAGGTGTTGATAAACTGCAGCTAAACTTATTGATTCCATAATTTCTTTAATTTCTGTACCACTAATTCCTTTTATACTAGTTAGTGAAATTTGAGACAAAATTTTCAATTTAGTAATAATTATTGAACCTTTTCCTGAAGTTGTGGTTTGAGATGAAATTGCTTCTAAAACATAAGGTGCTTTCAAACCACTTCCAGTAATAAGACAAACAATATTATCATTATGATCAAATAGATTATCTTGATTTAGATCAAACACTGCAGCTAAGGTTAATGCTGAAGCAGGTTCAGCAAAAATTCCTTCACTTCTTATTAATTCATCAATAGAATTTACTATTGAATCCTCACTTACTGCTAATAGTGTGCCTTTGCTCTCTTTTGTGAATTTAATTGCCAAATCATTATATAGAGGCTTTTTTACAAGAATGCCTAAAGCTAAGGACTTTACCTTTTTTTCTTCTTCTAAGTGGTCGGTATTCTTTTCAAAATATTTATTTACTATTGGTGCTGAGATTTCAGACTGTACTCCTACTAGTTTTGGGATTTTATCAACGATGTCAGCATTTACAAGTTCATTAAAACCTTTTGATAAACTCACAAGTAATTCACCACTTCCCATTGGAATTATTACCCAATCAGGAATCCCTTTTTGCTTAAAAATCTCGAAAGCAATAGTTTTTTGGGCCTCTATGGTGAGAGGATTATATTCTGGAGTACACTGATAATAATCATTAAATTTTGAGGCTAAAGCATTTTGAATCGCATCATCTATTGTATTTCCAATAACTTCTAATTCAGAATTGTAAGCAATCATTTGAGCTCTTTTTCCAATATCAATCTCACTTGGAATAATATTGAAGCATTTCATCCCTTCAATGGAAGCATATGCGGCAACAGAGGCACCTTGATTTCCATTAGACGCACATACAACTTTTTGATAATCCCAACTTCGAGCATGAGAGATTAATAAAGCACCAACACGATCCTTAAAGGAATTTGTAGGATTTAGAGTCTCATTTTTAAATCTTAAATTATTTAATTCTAAAGATTGCCCTATCTTTTCAGAATCTTTACATGGGGTTCCACCTTCCCCCAAACTTACTATAAACTCTTCTTTAATGTTTGGCTGAGTAAAGGAGAAATCCCAAAAATTTTTAACGGTTTCAATTTTAGAAAATAGATTCTTATAATTAGCAATCTCTGATTTAAACCACAATAAACCTTCGCAATCTGGACATTTATATTCAATTGTGTCTACTTCATATTCTTTTTTGCAATCAGTACATAATAATCTTATTGGTTCTCTAATCACTATTTAACCTCGAAAAAAATTCTTAAACTCCTTTGAATACAGATCTATTTTATAATTGGATTAACATATTATTAAAATCTCTTAATATCACTTACTTTATAATTTCTCATAAAAATTACGACACATCGTAAAATTTATTAATAAAGAAATAATAACTTCATTAAATAAAAATATTATTCCTGAAGTGATGTTCAAATTCTAATTTGGATATTGGTTTTTAGCATTCTGGGTAGTATTGGTGCCATATGCGCAGCTGCTAGTTTCATGCTTCTAAATGATAAATTTCAGAAGTTAATGATTAACATTTTAATTTCTTATGCTATCGGGATTTTACTTACAGCATCATTATTTGGATTAATACCTGAAGCTATAGAAAGCTCTGACGGTGAGCCACATTTTATAATGCTCTACGTATTAGGAGGAATATTTTTCTTCTTTCTCTTAGAAAAAGTCATAATTTGGCGAAATTGTCAAATAAATGGTTGCGAAGTACATAGTGCAGCTGGGCCAATCGTTTTAATTGGTGATGCAGTACATAATTTTACTGACGGTATCGTTATAGCCGCATCTTTTTTAACAGATTTCACATTAGGAATTGTAGTTGGAATTTCTATCTTAATTCATGAAATTCCTCAAGAAACAGGAGATTTTGGAATTTTACTTCACGGTGGATATTCAAAAAAGAAAGCTTTTACTTTGAACGCAATTTCAAGTTCAACTACAATAGTAGCCGCGATTATAAGTTATTTCATTTTAGATCTCTTTTCTGGATTCATTCCTTATTTACTAGCAATCTCTGCTTCCAGCTTTATATATATTGCTCTAACAGATCTAACTCCCGAATTACATCAACACATTAAACTTAAATATGGAGTCCGTCAGTCTTTGTTAATATTAGCAGGAATAATTACAATGATATTGCTTATTTCGTTGAGTGTTCATCAACATTAACAGATAATAAACTGATATAAACATTATTCTTAAGTTAGAGAGGATTTAGTTATGTTAGATCTTGATTATAGAATTTTGAAATATTTATTCCGTTCTTCAAAACATCTAAAAGTAGGGCAAATTGCAAAATTTCTTAAATTACCTCATTCTACCGTAGGAAGTTGTATAAAAAGATTAGAAAAAGATAATTTTGTTATCTATGATCGCTATCGATCCGTCATTCTAACAAAAAAAGGAGTAAATCTAGCAAAAGAGTTAATACGACACGCTCGCCTTCTTGAATTACTCCTTATCAATGAATTAGATTTAAAAGCCGAAGATGCTCATATTGAAAGTGAAAAATTTCATTTACTTTTTTCTTGTAATACTATAAATAAAATTTGCGAAAGATACAACCATCCTAAACAATGTCCCTGTGGTGATTCAATTCTTAATTCAAGTAAATGTTTCTGTGAAGAGAAATTAACAAAATAAAATAAGTAAAAGCAGGATCCTTATTTTTTAACTAACTCATTGGACGCGAATGCAGTAAGGATTTGCCCAAAAAATAAATGATGACTTGCCATACTACCAGATTTACAGGAGTGGATAATTTTGCACTCATAATTAAGGATACAATCTTTAATAGTAGGTACTTTTGTCTTCTTTCCTTTTATGATTTCTAAACCTGCTTCTTTAAATTTATCTGTATTTCTTCCTGAAGATGATCCAGTAATATTTATAGAGTTCTCTATTTTATCAGATGGTATATTAACTGTGAATTCCTTAACTTCCATATTTAAAAGCTCAAAAGTATATCGAGATGGAGATATAGCTACAGTAATTACAGGGATCATCCAAAGTTCACCGATCGATTTCCATAGCAAAGCCATAACATTTGGATTTCCTTTCTCATCCATTGAGACTATTAGAGCTGCTTTACTCATAAAATATTGTATGTAGTCATAGGGACCAATTTCTATTCTATCTTCTGACATTTTTGAATCACTCTTTATCCTCATAATTTTATCTATTTAAGGTTTGAAGGGGCGATCGTGAATCACTTTATCTATGGCTTCTAAACATTCCTCTTCCCAGTTGTCATCAGGATCAACATTTTCACAACAATCAGGACACCAATCATCAGAGTAACCATCATCATATTCATCAGCCTCTAAATCACCATTTAGAGTACTTCCACAATAAAGACATGTACCTTCATCGTATCTATCTAAAATTTCAGAGATTAATTTAATTTTATAGATTGCTTTCATTTCTAAGAAATCTTCTTTTTTTTGTTAAGAATAATAATAAATATAAAAAAAATTGTTATAAAGATTTGTAATGAACTTAAATCACAAGCTGAGAAGCTTTTTTAATGTAAGTTTCGGTAACTTTTATGATATCATCCATTAGATCTTTAACACTTTCAATTGAATTTATGAGTCCAATACTTTGCCCTAAAAGTACTGCGCCCTCTTCAATATCACCTTCATAAGTCATTTCATAGTGCTTTTGATCTGCCAATGCTTTTTCAGGCGTAAGTTGGGCTTCTAATGCTAATTTTTCCTCTTTACTTGATACAGCATCGTGAGATAATGCATACTTATTACGCCATAAACGTATTGGTCCTAAAACCCCAAGGCAGTATTTAGTGTCACTAGCCTTTGCAGGAGGTATAATATTTTTATACTTTTCATGAAATTCGCTTTCTTTTGAAGCTATAAATCTCGAACCCATTGCTACTCCTCCAGCACCCAATGTTAATGCTGCTGCAACCCCTTCTCCTGTAGCAAAACCGCCACAGGCGATTAATGGAATATCTGGATATTTATTCTTAACTTGTTGTAGAAGTACTAAGGTGCTAACTTTTTCATATGATTGATGTCCACCTCCTTCCCAACCTGTGAGCACCATTCCGTCAGTTCCAGCACTAACACATTTATCAGCCAGCCAAAGAGCAGGAGCAACATGAAAATGTTTAATATTTGAACCACTTTCTTTCAACTTCTGAAAGGCATTATTCTGGATCATTTTAGGAGTACCCGCACTAGTGACGACATAAACACATTGCTCTCTTAATTTAGGATTATTCCTGATGAATTTAGGAATTGTACGACAAAGTCCTGGAGCATCCACCTGTAATCTTGCTGTTCTAATATTAAATCCAAAAGGTTTGTCAGTATGTTCAATAACATATTCCATATTACTTTTCATTTCTTGCATACTACTTTTGCCAAATAAATTAGTGTGACTTAACACTCCTAGCCCTCCTGCTTCAGAAACTGCAACAGTTAATTCAGTTGTATAAAAAGGGCCCATAGGAGCGGCTATTATTGGATATTTAATCCCAAACATTTCTGTTATATTAGTTTTTAAACCCACTTCTTATTACCACTTCAACCAATTATTATTTAGTATAATGATTATTATAAAATTAAATGTAGATAAATTTAAAATATTCATAGTTTTTCATATCATAATTGACCAAAATATAGAATATTAATTATAGACTTATTAAAAAATAAAGTATCCAATTTACCAGATTTCAAAAATAATTCTCTTCAGAAAAGAACCCGATTCTATAAAAACTGATTAAGAAAAAATGTGAGTAATTTATCATCTCTTTATCTATAAGGGATTTTACGAGAAACTATTTTAAAGTAATTGAATCTTATATTTATTAATAAAAAATTAAGTTGAACGATATTAATGAGCCCCCATATTGTATCTGTAGGTGAATTACTAGTTGAAATAATGAGGACAGAAATTGACATACCTCATGGAAAAATTGGAGCATTATATAGAGGTCCTTACCCGAGTGGAGCTCCTGCTATTTTTATAGATTCTGCAGCTAGAATGGCAAAACCATTCAAATTTACTACAGGTTATATTGGGGTTGTTGGCAATGACGAATTTGGCGTTGCTATTGTTGATAAATTA
>SMTZ1_10004314_pt1 | contig 15698 bp, 18 predicted proteins | sample DeeMarSWOR136_30_FD_25667 | JGI IMG/M metagenome (IMG submission 25667)
AGCAGAGTTTGTCCTCAATGTGGAAGAGTCTTGGAAGAATCATGGGTCAGTTGTCCATACTGTGGCAGAGATCTAACTGGTAGACAAAAACAACTAGGAATAACGTTTGAGATACCAGCTTCTATCGGTTCCGTTAAGGAAAAACTTAGTACTCTTGTTTGTTGGAGTTTATTTCTTCTTGTTTTGTTGGTTTCTTATCTATTCTCTGCATCCAATCCATATACTGCTTTTTATGGTTGGCTCATTATCCCAGCAGTGGCAAGCTTTTTTGTAGGATATATAATAGCAGAATTGCATACAGCAATTGAAACGCTTCTTGCATCCTTTCTTCTTCATGCACCCATAATAATTGTGTTGCTAAGTATACCGTTGTTCTTCTATTCACTCCCAAGTTGGACTAGACTGAACCCTGCAGACTTTTACGAACCTTTTCCAGGTGCAGGGATTGGTGTGGTTGTCCTTACCCAAGAGACTTGGAGCACAGGTGGCTTTTTAGTACCTTTTCTTCTATATTACATATTGAACATACCCTTAAGCATGTTTACATCGTTTGCAGGAACGGTTGTCAGAGGTCTTATCCAAGAGAGCTAATGTTTCAAGAACAAAATGCAACATCAAATTAAATAAAGTGTCAAGCAAGATGAAGCAGAACACTACTCAACATTCTTCTCTCTTTGCCATATTAAATGTGAGAAACGACGAAAAAACTTTTAGCAGAACCGAAAGAACTAATTGGAATTGTGAAAGAGGAGTGTTCTGATGAATCCTCTCTATGGGTTACTGTTCTTTGGTGTTGCCTTTTTCGGTTTCATGGTGGTAGTTGGCGTTGTGCAAGCCCGTCGAAAGAAGGAAAAGGCTTACTACATAAGTGCTATAGTAAGTTTCCTTATGCTTCTTTTTTCCATCTTCATTATCCTCAACCAATTTATCTTGGCACTGATTCTTTTCATTGCCATACCTATACTGAGTATCGCTGGATTACCGAAGATAATAAAAGTGATGAAGCGAGAACCGCTTAAGGAACTGCAAGAGACAGACTTCTCAGCCCCGTTGAGAGTAAGAGAATTGCTGACATGGAAAGGCTGGTTTAAGCCCAAGTCTAGATGGGGTATTCGTAAGACTATGTGCCTTTATTCGCTCTTAAACATGTGGGGGTATTGGAGCAATAGTCTTCACTTTAAGCATCTTAGGCTTGATAAGCATGGTATTGACTGCTGTTGTCACAATCCTTGTAGGAATATTCTCCCCTATCTTTTTCTACTATCAAATAGGGAAAAGCCTTGGAGCAGACAGAAGAGAAACATAGGTAGGGTAACACCGATGACTTTCCACATGCTAGACCTCTAACGTTCCTCATGTCTTAGTCCTAGTGGCTTCTATATTCTGCAAGGGCTTCTGGTTTAAAGACTCTAATTGCCTCAACGAATTTCTTGGGGTTAAGCAGTATGTACCCCAAATCCAATTTTTCCCCGTAGGTCATAAGCCTTCCACCCAATCTAAGCTTGATTCTACTTATCTCACTAAACCTGATGAAATATATTCTGAACTTGATGCCATCCTCAATTCCACCCGCAATATTTTTCGAGACGGCGTAAGCACCAGCAATTACAAATAACGAAAGCATCATAAGAATAATTACGTGCCAAATGGGAACCGCTCTTATTTCAAATGAAGATTCACGCAACGTGAAACCCCATATAATAACTTTTTACCACATTTAAAAAGAATCGTTTTAAACTTTTAGTGCATGCATAGGAAAATCTAATCAAGAGGATACCGACTCTGCACGTCTAAAAACTTTTGTGTAAGAAAAAACGAACATCCCTAGGAAAAGAGCCCAAAGTGCAATCTGACCAATCGCAAAAGTCTTGGTTAGAGATATTGACATCACAGCCCACTGTGGGTCATAGTTGACGAGCCCCCCACTTCTTGAAATCTCACTATAGGGACCGACTTGCAATAAGAGCAGAAGAAATGAAATCATCGGAAAAACAGCTAAGAATGCCTTAGACCTGTCGTCCCCGCTCACTGGTTTTTCCAGCACATAGATTGAAAAGAAAGACGTCAACATGCCTAGCAAAGCTGTAGCAAATAGAAGAAGAAGCATGTTTTCTTCGATATAATAAAGAGTATGACCCAGCAAATTCGGACCAACCCCATTTTGTTCTGCATTAAGAACAAGCAAGAAGAGTGAACAGGACCCGAATAAGAGCGATACGAACAACCCGCAGATGATTACAACACATATAATTGACAATGGATTAGTAATTTTCAACAAAGTCACCAATGACTATAACATTACTAAGAAAATCCAGAATTTACGCTTAATATCTTCCATCTTCTTACCTTCAAACACATTAATCACCATAACACAATTACAGGGAATCCTATTAAAATGGGTAACCTTCTATCTTAAATCTTTAATGCAACTTGGACGTATTCATGATAGGTGGAAGTGTTGGTAGGAATGGTAAGGCGATTAGAAGAGTGGTTTAAGGGGTATGATGATGCTCCTTTATGGCTTTGTTTTTGCAGGCTCATTTTTGCAGTGTCAGCCTTGTCATGTATCGTCGTGTTTTTTGGATCTGCCATTTTTGGTGGAGACCTATGAGGTTTCTTGCTGTATCAGGAATGGACTTTAGCTAATATTGGCTTCATATACACACTCGTTATTGTTACTACGTTCATATTGACAGTAATTTCTGGAATCCCAACCTTTCTATACGAAAAGAAGAAGATGAAAGAAATGAAAAAATGAAGTTAGGGTAGAACCAAAATAACTGATAGACTTCCAGAAGGCATAGATGATATACGATGAATAACCTATGTGAATAAGGATTACAGAATTGCACATTAAAACAGTTGCAACTATTCTGGCGTGGTTCGTAGTAGCATTACTTATTCTAAACTTATTCTTAAGGTCAGAATGGATATGGTTGATATCCATTGCTATGACTATATTGGCAGTTCTAGTTTATTTCATTCCTCGACTAAGGAAATAATCCAAAACGTTTTTCCTTAAATCTTTAATGCAACTTGAAAAGACTTACTCACATAGAACATTCTTTCATAAATTATTAATGCAACCTAAGAATAATAGTGACCAGGCGAAGTGGAAAAGAATGGTTTTGAAGAGGTTTTCAAAGAGAACTTGGTTTGTTTTATGGGTTTTCTTTGTTGCTCTGATTGCAGTTATTGCAACATACGCTTACATGCAAAGACCCTCAATTACTAGAGAACCAATTACTAGAGAAGAAGCAATAGAGATCAGTGCAAATTCAGAGCTTGTGAAAGAAGGCTTGGCAATTTCACGTAGCTTTACGATTGAAACAAACTATTGCAATTCTTCAACGGTAGAGCAATTGAAGCTAGGGCATAGCGAACTGTATGACAAAGTTCCAGAAGGACATTCCGTATGGGAAGTAATATGGTGGCTTCGTTATCAGGCAGTGCCTGGAGGTTACAATGTTATAGTCATTGTGGATGCAAACACAGCAACAATAATCCATGAAGAGAAAGGAATTATTCTATTATAGTCAAAAATATTAAGCATCATAGAATATTAGTGTCTCCAATTTGGGTCCTCAATTTCTGACCTACTAACTCTATTCTTTTGTTAAATATACACTATCCTCTTTGAGATACTTTTATGTCCAAATGTAAAAAAGAAGGGAGTTTAGGAGAGTACTCTTAGGTTAGCTTTATCATAGATTCTCTTCAATCTCTCTGGACTATAGTCAGTGTAGTGTCTAGCAAGTATTGATTTGGGTACTCTACCACAGAAAGCATCAATATATCTGTCGAGTGCTCCAAGGTCCGTCATTTCTACGCAGAACCAGTCTCTCAAATCTTTTGGCGTTATGGATAGTTTTGCTTTCTTTTGAGCAAGTTTCCAATATTTCTGGAATGTTTTAGTTCTGTCAACTACAAATACTCTAGGGTTGCTGTCGTTTCTGGAATCAATGTATTTGTGCAAAAATTCTTCTAATTCAGCATTGTAAAACGTTATCCATCTGTGCTTGGTTGAACTGTTATTGTTTTTCACTATCATTCTGGTTTCTCTGTTTAGTTCAGACAGTCCTAGAAACATCACATCATTTCGTCTTAGACCACTGACACAATACATGTGAAACATCATTCTCACAAGTTTGTGTTCTATAGCATAGTAGAATCTCTGCAAGTCTTCTTTGTTGAAGTTAAGCATTTTAGGTGTGAATGGAATTGTAGGGAATCTGAATGTAGCCAATTCACGTTTGCCTAAGAAATCCCTGAATAGTCTTCGGATAGCCTCTATGAATCCTGAATAGGTTGACAGCGGATAGTTTTGTCTAACCATTTCCAGGAAAGTCCTTAAATCATCCTTAGCAACCTCGTTCAATGGTTTGTCCAAATAACGTAGTAAAGCGCTAGTCTTCCAAAGGTGATTAATCACTGACACGTGTTCTAACACCAAATCAATTGATAGAAATCTTTTGAATCTTTCTAGAATATCATTAGTACATATTGTATTACTAGAACGGACTGTATTATCAGAGCATCAGCTTTGTTAACTGACAAAACTATTCTACCCAAGTTTTTCATTGACATTGCTTTGAGTTCAACATAATTAAGAGTTTCATAGATTTAGAGCCAATTTTTTTCACTATTGCAGGAAGCACATAAACCCAGACTAAGATTATTCTAAAAAAGTTAAAAGTGGCGGGCCCGGCGGGAATTGAACCCACGACCCCCGGGTTAAAAGCCCGGTGCTCTATCCTTGCTGAGCTACGGGCCCACGTACGACTCTCATTATTAGAAGCCTAAATTAAGGTTTTCTCGTCGTATAATAAGCCATATCCAACAGCCGTGCCAACTAGAGTATCTTGGCAAAAATAGAAATGTGAATCCCTATACTTTACTATGAAAAATAATGGCAGTGAAGAAAATTCTGGAAGAATTGCTGAAAGAAAGGGCTCCAGGACCTTCTCCATCATTCTCGATTTTCCATATAATGAAAGCATTAGAGTTAACTGCAAAGGAGGGGCCAATAGGAAGAGGAAAATTATCTAAAAAGTTGGGAACCGGCGAAGGAGCAACCCGTACACTTCTCAACAGGTTGATAGACGCTGGATTGATTATATCGTCTAAGCCGGGCTGTTTGCTAACCGAAAGGGGAGAGACAATCTGGAACGATTTTCAGTCAATTTTCCCACAAAAAGTTAAGCTGGAAGAGAGCGAGCTGACACTTGCCAACTACAATATTGCATTGCTGATTAAAGGCTGTGGAGATAAGGTGAAAACTGGGATAGAGCAACGTGACGCAGCACTCTTGGCTGGTGCTAAAGGAGCAACCACCTTAATATTCAAAAATCAAACGTTGATTCAGCCTGGAATAAGTGAAAATCTGGCTCGAGATTTTCCAGAAATCTTCAATCAAATCACTAAGCAATTGGCGCTGGAGGAGAACGATGTGGTTGTAATTGGAAGTGCGGATACATGGGAGAATGCGGAATACGGAGCATTAGCAGCAGGTTGGACTCTTATCTAGAATAACGGTATTAAAACGTGAATTTCTCTCCTTCGGTGGAAACACGTTCTAGCATAGCATTAAGGTTTGTCATTCCCTCGTTGGTTTTTGCAGAAACTGGTATCAAAAGAAACTTCAACCCTAGTCGGTGAACGGCATGCGCCATATCGCGGCTTAACAAACGCTTTGTTCCACTCAGTTTTTCTTCAATAGCCGTTTCCAGAGCGTTAGGGTCAGCAGACCAATCTACTATGCGATTGATGTTTTCTGATGGAAGAAGGTCACATTTAGATAACACATAAGTTTGTGGAACGAAGAAGCGGTTGTAGACAGCAGCTGAAAGAAACAAATTCGAAACGTAATTGAGAGGATTAGAACAGAAAACAGAATCGAATAAGTACAGAATTGCTTTAGTTTCCTTAGTTAACTCGCTGACGATGTAAGGTCCACTCGCTCGAAAAGCGAAAAGCTCCATCTGACCCGGCGTGTCCACAAGCACAATGTCAGGATTAAGGTTTTCAATTTCCTCTCCAATCATTTCTGTTTCTTCAGCAATCAAATCCGCCGCCATCACCAAAGCGCCGTTGGGTCCAAGTCGATGTTTCTTCATGATTTCTTCAATGCTGACGTAATCGCGGACGTCAATGTCTGGTGTATACGGTAAAGTTAGGGCTCCCGGGTCCAAGTTTAAGATGGTCACTTTTTGTTTCGTAATTTTCAGCCAGTCAGCAAAAGAAGATGTGAGGAGAGACTTACCGGAGCCAGCAGTTCCTATTATGAACACGGTGAACATTTCTTAATCAATTCTCCTGTAAAGCGAAGAGGTTTCGATAAAGAATTCGTTGCGATCTCTTATTTGTTTTTCACAGGAAGTTGATTGAGCAACTGATTTACAACCATTTGGCACACAAGCAAAAAAGATAAAAACTGGAGTTTCTGATGTAATGATTGAGGTTTTTAAATGGAAGTCTTTGAGATTATAAGAAAGAGACGTAGCATCCGACTGTACGAAGAAAAACCTGTGGAGCAAGAGAAGCTTAATCGCGTCTTGGAAGCAGGTAGGTTGGCGCCATCCGCCGATAATTGCCAACCTTGGCGATTCATAGTTGCAGCTAATAACGAAGTCAAAGAGAGACTCAGAGTTTCTTATGACGAGGAATGGTTCATCTCTGCACCCGTGATAATCATAGGTTGCGCTGTTCCCGAGGAAGCTTGGGTGAGAATGGATGGTCAAGAATACTGGATGGTGGATGTCGCTATTGCTATGCAGAACATGATTTTAGTAGCCACAGAATTAGGTTTAGGAACGTGTTGGATCGCCGATTTCGACGAAGAAGCCGCTAGAAAAGCACTTGAGTTGCCTCAAAGCATTCGGATAGTGGCTATGACACCTCTGGGCTATCCAGCCGAAGAAAAGCGTCCAGTTAGAAATAGAAAATCGCTTAGCGAGATAGTTCACTATGATAGTTGGAGCGCGGGTTGCTAGTGAGAATCGTCAGCCTTGTAATGCGCGCGTGGTTTTTAGAGTGCTTCTGCAACTATCTCGGTGAGGTCGCTGACAGGAAGCAACTGAGCTTGGTGACCAGCATCACCCAAATTAAGACAACAGAACGGGCAACTCGTAACTAACAAATCCGCTTTTGTCTTGGTCGCCTCCTCCATCCTTGAAACTCCAATATTTGACGCAACATCTGAGAAGGCAGCTTTGACTCCTCCACCAGCTCCACAGCACTGGGAGTTCTCTCGGTTGTGAGGCATCTCCACGAGCTTCAGGCCAGGTATGCTTAATAAAACGTTTCGAGGGGTCTCATATATGTTGAAGCGTCGACCGAGATGACAAGGATCATGAAAAGTAACCTCAAGCCCAACTTGCTTAGTTAGCTTAAGCTTGCCTGTTTGTAGAAGTTGATTGATAAAATCGCTTATGTGAACTACTTCAAAAAGAAAGTCTTCAACAAGTTTCGGATAATCTTCTTTAAGGGTCAAATAACATCCTGGACAAACCGTCACTATTTTTTTAACTCCCAATTCTTTGAAGTTCTCTATGTTTTGGTGAGCCAGTTTTCTAGCAATGCTGGTTTGGCCTGTTCTCAACAACACAGAACCGCAACAAAGCTCCTGTGCCCCAAGAGTGGCATATTCCACGCCAGCCGTTGTCAAGATTTTTTCAACAGACCGCACGATGCTGGGTCTGCGGTATGCTGGGACGCAACCCACAAAGTATAAGACTTCGGCTCTACTAGGATTTTTGCGTTGGTAAGAATAAGATCTTTCAGCTCTGGGAAGTCCGAAGGGATTGCCTTCTGCTAATATTTTTTCAGCGATTCTCTGATGCTTGTCAAGAGGTGCTTGCTTTTGTTTCGCTAGGCTTTCCCGAACACGTTCATAAACATCAGAAATTCGAACTAACGCTGGACATGAAGTTTCGCAAGCCTTGCAGAGACTGCAGCAGTACAGTCTATCCAGAACCGAACTCGTGGCTTTTGTATCGCCTTGTATCAATGACTTTATTAGAATCATTCTTCCACGAGTCCCCCATGACTCGTTCTGTTTTACCTTAAATACGGGACATTGAGCTCTGCAGTAACCACATCCAAAGCAACGGTAAACTTCGATCTCGAGTTCCTCTGGCAGTTTGATGCTCATCTTAGGTTCCAGTCCATATTTTTCCTGGATTAAGAATGTTGTTGGGATCTAGGGCGTTCTTGATTTTCTGCATAACTTCTGTTTCTGGAATACTGTGCTCCATAGAAAAGAAAGGCGCCTTCGAGAGACCTATCCCATGTTCTCCGGAAAGAGTTCCATCCAGTTCTAGAGCTGCCTGGAAAATGTCAGCGGTGGCAGCTTCTGCTCTCTTCTTTTCATCTGGTTCCCGTTCGTCATACAGTATATTTGGATGGAGGTTTCCATCTCCAGCATGTCCAAACGTAGGAATCAAAACGTTATGTTTCTGCGCAATCTGCTCAATTCTCGTCAGCATCTCTGGAATTCGGCTTGTTGGAATAGTGGCATCCTCATGCAGGCTGGAAGGCTTCAGAGTAGCTAAAGCCGGACCCGCTGACTTCCTTGCCCGCCATAAACGGTCGCTCTCTTCCATAGTTTCAGAGACATCAATTCTCGTTGCGTTTTCCCTCTCACACAGTTTACGTGCTCGGCGTATTCTTCTTTTCAACTCTCCAAGAGATGAACCGTCAAACTCGAAAATCGCCAAAGCGATGCACTCAGGGAATTTCATGTTAATGAACTTGGACACTGCTTCAACCGTTTGCTTGTCCATAAGTTCAGCAGCAGAAGGAATCAAGTCGCTGGTCATAACGCGGAAAATCGCTTTTCCAGCGTTTTCCATAGAGTCGAAGTATGCAGACATCACAAGTCTGTACCGTGGCAAAGGAAAGATTCTGATTCGAGCTCTAGTGATAATCCCCAAAGTTCCTTCAGAGCCAATGAACAGGCGAGTGAGATCGTAACCCGAAACTCCCTTCCGAGTTTTTGCACCCGTTTCTATCACCTCGCCGTTAGGTAAGACTACTTGTAAGCCAAGGGCCCAATCTCTAAAAGTTCCGTACTTCACTGCTCTAACTCCTCCTGAACACTCAGCCATACAACCACCGATGGTGCATGCCTCTCTAGAAGCAGGGTCTGGAGGTAGAAAAAGCTTGTAGGGGATCAACTCGTTGTTTAGGTCTTGCCACACTACTCCACATTCCACCAGAACTTGCAAATTGGCTATATCGACTTCCAGAATTTTGTTCATCCTAGTCATAACTAGGAGGATTCCCCCTCTTGCGGGAACTGGTCCTCCACTGAGGCATGTTCCAGCGCCCCTCGGAGTTACTGGAACATTAAGTTCGTTCGCTAACTTCATAATCTCGCTTACTTGAGATGTGTTGTCGGGCCAAACCAGGATGTCAGGCATGCCTACGTTCTCAGAGGAATCGCGCGAGTAACACAATAAGTCAACAGACTCTGTGGAAACGTTTTTAGCGCCTACAATATGCTCTAAACGTTTCTTTAACTCTGATTCGCTCACTAGATTTCCTCCGCTTTGAATCTAAATACCTTGATATTCCACAATAAAAAATGTTTCAAAGAGGTCATCCATAAGAATGTGGGGTACGAGATGATAGTTGAAAGGTTTCGCCCGAGAAATAGAAGAGAGACACGAAAATATATTATGACCAACAACTCGTTTTAATACTTGACTGATATAAAATGAAGATTTCCATTTATATTTGATTACTAAAGAGAGTAATAGGGAATAAAAATGCATAAAGAAGAGACAAAAGCAGCATATCCACTTTTGCCAAGACGACCCGAAAGACCAGAAGAACAAAGATGGCCGTCACCCACTCCACAACCTATCTTCCCAGCCAAAGACTCTGGCAGAGTTCTTAAACAAATACTGAACAGACTGGACTCGATAGAAAAGCGGCTGGAAGCAATAGAGAAACTGTTGGCGGCGCAGACGCGGTAAACGTTGGCAGAGTTCGTTTTAAAATAAGGAGACTCACCTCTTTCGGACCTGTCTTCCTGTGAAGAGTATAGGCTGACCACCTTTTGGACATTTCAGAAGATCTTGGCTATCCTTTTCTTAGCGCTGTTCGAGCAACAAAGATTCCCGCTAACGAAAGGATTAATGTAAAACCTATCAGAACCTGAAAGTCCAGTGCAACTTTTCCCGCAGCCGAGTAGTTTTTCTATTCAAGATCTATTATTAGCGGTTTTTTCCAACCATGTTTCGGCTTGGATTCTCTGAAATGTTTGCCTATCCACCCTTTCAAAACGATTGATATCTTATGAACTTTTGTTAGATGCTCTCTTCTCTTCTCTTTTGGTATGGTTAAACCGCAGTATTTACATTCTACCAACAGTTTTCCCGTCATATAACAACCTCCGCGAACTTCGACGCTTTTCCAACTGGATACTCAGCTAAAGGTTTTTGATTCCAAATTAGCATGCATTCCAAATTGGTTAGCATAATGAAGTTCATCCCAAACCCCCTACTTGGTCATGGCTTTCCTGAACACTGGCAACGCAATTAAGGTCATGATGGTTCCAAATCCTATCAGCACGGCCACTTCAAAGCTTATCGCAGATAGGTCTGCTCCCAGTACCATAACTTTCCTGAGAGCCATGATTGCATAGGTTAATGGAAGAGCCTTTGATATAGTCTGCATGTACCATGGCATCTGCTGTATCGGAAAGAACACGCCGCTAAGGAACAGCATGGGAAACATCAACGTCGTCATCATCATCATAGCTGTCTCTTGGTCCTTCGCAAAGGACGTTATCACAACACCTAAACCTACGAAGCTGAAAACTCCCAAAAAAAGCAATGCAAAGATTAATAAGATGCTCCCTTGAATGTTGACGCCGAACAGCGTTATAGCCAATATAAGTATAAGAGTTCCTTGGAGTAAGCCTCTGGCCGTCTGGGCAAGAGTTTTTCCAAGTATTATGCCCAGCCTTCTAATAGGCGCCACCATCATCCCATCTAAAGTTCCAACTTCTCTTTCATGTGAAATGGCGGCGGGGAGTCCTGTCATCACGCTCAGCATCACGGTCATAGCCATCAAACCGGGCGCCATAAAGTCGAAGTAGTTGAACGTACCTGGGATAGCTCCTTTCGTTTCAACAAGGTAGGGTTTCACAACTGCCAATGAATTAGTTGCATTAACCCCTGGAAAAGTCTCAACGTTCTTTTGAGCAAGCACGGTACCCATCTGGTCAAACACCGCATTCAAACCAGTCTGCAATGCAATTGATAGTTGAGGATTTGACTGGTCAGTCACAATTATGATGCTTCCTTGCTCACCAGTCATAAGGTCTAAAGTGAAGTTTCTAGTTATTACTATGCCTCCTTCGACATCACCTCTCTGAATCATGTTTCTCACCTCATCGAAGCTTGAAGCGTTACTTAGAACCATCATTTCTGTGCTGTTATTTATTCCCTCTAGAACACTGATGAACATGCTGCTCGCATATCCCTCGTCCTCGTTAGCTAGAGCAACAGATACGTTGCTCATGGATGTGTTAGATGGAAATATGAAACCTACCATAGCCATCATAAATATCGGCATGAGCACAAGCATGAATAAAGCCATTTTGTTCCTGAAAAGCTCCATTAGATCTTTCCAAGCAATTATGAAAACATGAGAGATCACGTTTTTAATGCCCATTTCATCTCACCCTCGTTTTCGGCATATGATGCCTATGCATCTTTATCTTCTGATCTGCCTTGTCTCTTACCTCGTGACCAGTGATTTGTAGGAACACATCCTCAAGTGTTGGTTCAAGGTTTTTTACAGAAGTTGTCTTTCCCTTATTAGCTCTAATAGCGTCGATTATGGTGTCGAATGCATCGTCGCCGCTGGCGTTGACCTTAATGCGCGTTGAGTTATTCTGAGAAACAGAACTCACACACTTCAGAGACTGTATCGAGTGAATCGTATCGGTAGTGAGGTTTGGAATCTCCAATTCCAAAATGGTTGAATCAGCCCCCGAAACAAGCTTTTTCAGATTGATTGACGTATCAAGCGCGACAATTTTTCCATAATCTATGATGCCTATGCGGTCGCAGAGCATATCAGCCTCAACCATCATGTGCGTTGTGAGAATGATAGTCACCTTATTCTCGCGATTGATTTTTCTAATGAACTCCCTTATTTCAACGGAGGATTGGGGATCTAAACCCAATGTGGGCTCATCTAGGAACAAAACCTCAGGCATGTTAAGCATAGCCCTTATCACATTCATCCTCTGTCTCATACCCGTTGAGAACGTACCCACTTGGGAGTTTTTCCACTTAGTTAGTTTAACCAGTCTAAGTAGCTCATCGATTTTTTTGTGGAGCAGTTCACTTGGAATGTTGTAGAGTCTTCCGAAGAACCGCAGATTTTCCTTGGCTGTTAATCGGTCGTATAGAATTATTTTTTCGGAGACTAGACCGATAAGCTCTCTCACTTTACCGTCCTCCTTCACTACGTCATAGCCACCAATCGATGCTGTTCCCTCTGTAGGTCTTGTTAGTGTGGAAAGCATTCTTATTATAGTAGTTTTACCCGCGCCATTAGGTCCAAGCAAACCGAATATTTCGCCTTCCTTTACAGAGAAGGACACATGGTCAACAGCTACGAGGGTTCCGAAACGTTTGGTGAGGTTGTTTGCTTCAATGGCAGGCATGTTCTTTGTCTCTCCTTCATTTGAACTTTTATGTCTAAATCTCATCAGTCTTTTAATTTCTTCGCTATCTCGTTTAATTTTTCAGCGGTTTGCTCTAAGGCTTTTTTGGCTTCGGTGGCGGCTTCTTCTGAGTACTTTTCACGTAGGCTATCCATAAGGTTCCAACCAGCTATCAACAGGTTCTTTCCTGCTTCGATCAGTTCTCGTGTGTTTTCAGAGTGGAAGTCGAACCAAGGGAGTCCAGGGAATGGCGGCGTGAGAAATCCAAATCTTTCGCGAAGTTCTTTTTTTCTCTTAACATGGTTCTGAAGAAACGCTTTTCCTTGATCAGTGAGGGTGTAGCGTTTGATCCCTGCTTCTTGTTCAGGAATCTCTTTGGCGTATCCCTTGTCTTGTAGCCATGCTATGAGGGGATAGATGGAACCTGGGCTTGGTTTCCAATGTCCATCGGTTTGTTTTTCAATTTCATTCATAATTTCTGAGCCTGACATAGATTTCTCGTTTAGCAGTCTCAATACGTAGTATCTTAGGAAGCCTTTTGGAACAGACGCCATATGCCTCATCCAATGTCCGAAAGGATGTGTATGATGCACATCAATCACCTGTTATCGCTATTGATATCACATGCGATATCAACAGTGACTTATTAACTTTGCTGACACCAAATACATCTAAAAATCAGCTTTTTATAGAATAGCTTGATTTAGGTGGTTTTGAAATGCTCCCATCCCCGAGCCTCTATAGGAATTTTTTTCCCTTCTAAGTTGAGAAGCATTTTCTTCTCTTTAGTGGCAACTCCGATTTTGATTAGAGATCCCTCAACGTGCTCTACAGCTTTCTTCGTTTTCTCCCACAGTCTCGGTTTTATTGTGGCTAGAAGCTCGTATTCCTCTCCACCGTACAGGCTTAGTTCCGGAGGGTCAAGGCGGTGTATTTTTGCGAATTGTTTTGTTTCAGAAGCAACAGGAAGATTGTTAATTAGGAATCCTACGTTGCTGGCTACTGAGAGTTCGTGGAGGCTCCAGGCGAGTCCGTCACTGGAGTCGATGGAGGCGGTTACCGCTTGAGTTTGAGCTAGTGCTAAGCCTTCTTTCAGTCGTGCATGAGGTACATAAACGGCGTTAACAAGCTCTTTTCTGAGTTTTGGTGGAGCAGAAAAGCCTTCAAGCAGAATCTTTAATCCAGAAGATGTTTTGCCGAAAAGTCCTGTGACCGCTACGATGTCATCGGGTTTTGCGCCACTACGCCTAATTAAATGGTGTTTTTCGCAGATTCCGAAGGCAAGGCAGTTGATTATTAAGTCGGAGGCTTCGTTGGTGTCTCCTCCTAAAACGTAGGTGTTATATTCGCGGGCGCCTTCGTTTAATCCCTTGCCGATCTTTTGAATGTCTTTTATGGTGAGGTTTCGAGGAACGCCGATGGATACAAGTATAGCGAGGGGTTGCACTCCTTTAGCGGCTAAGTCACTTATGTTCATGATCACGGTTTTGCGGGCGGCTTGTTGCAGAGTCATGCCGGGTGGGATATCGGTTTTTCCAACAAGCATATCTGTTTTTAAGATAGCGAGTTTTTCGTTTCCGATGTCGATGGCTGAGACGTCGTCTCCGAATGGGATTGGCATGTTGGGCATTTGTTCTAGCTGGTCTAAGATGAGTTTGATTATTTTTCGTTCACCTAGCTCTTCAGCTGTACTCAAAGCTAAAGTCTCCACAAGAGGGTATTGTGTCCGAATGTCTTAAAAATGTGCGTTCACTCCAATTGACTGATGAAGCCTCGGTGGCTCAGTTCGGTAGAGCGACAGCCTCGTAAGCTTATTAATACACAAAATTTAGACTGGAATGATTTCAGATACTACCTTAATGGCAAATACGTTAAGAAATACGCTAGAATGTGCTTCAATTATGCAAGTAAATACATCGAGTTATTAGATAATCCTTCAATGATAGAAACTTCCAGTAGATGTAAAAGGAACAATGTGTTGAAAGCTCTGATAGCACCATCAAAGTATCTAGGATTCTACAGAGAATTCAAAGAGAAGCTTAGTGACTATAGTATTAAATGGACTAGGACAAGTTCAATAGACAGCTTCTTACGTATCCTCAACAACCAAAACAAAGATGTTTTAGAGTAGTCCAAGAAAGCCACCAACATATTGAATGCAGAATGTGAAACATACCTAAGATTTCTACTGCTCTCAGGACTACGACCTAGTTAAGCTATTGAATCATTCAATCTGATAAGAACGAAACTTAATGCATACTATAATGAAGAGCTTTGTACGCTAGAGCACTTCAGATTTAAGAGTATATTCTCAAGAAATACCAAAAATGCATTCATAACAATAATTCCCAAGTCTTTCGTAATGGAGATAGCACCAAAAGAAAGAGTGACTTATTCGATGATTAAGATGAAGCTTCAAAGGAATCAGTTACCTATGAGACTTAATGAATTGAGAGACTACTATGGTACGTTCACGGTGAGACATGGTTTAATCAAAGAAGAGGTAGACCTCTTACAAGGCAGAATAGGTATGTCAGTATTTGTTAGACACTACTGGAGTCCAGCTATCAAAGAATTGAAACAAAGAGTTTTCAAGGCATTGAAAGAGTTAGAAGGAAATATACTCTCCTAATTCCCTTCTTTTTTTTACATTTGGACATAAAGGTATCTCAAAGAGGAGATAATCTATATTTAACAAAAGAATAACTGTAGCATTACATAGAATGTTTTCTTCGGTAGACCATGATTGCTAGTAGTGTTACATCATGAAACAGTTTTATTGTGATTACTAGAATTGAGAATGGAGATAAGAGTATGAACATAAGGATTAGAGACTACCAACCACTCGATAGACCTCATATCGTCAGATGCATTGAGGGTTTACAGGATTATCTAATTATTGTCGATCAAATGAAGTTTACAAGAAGAATGCCCAAATACGGAGAACACTTTACCCAAGAATTGCTTAAGAAGGTCAATAGAAACAATGGAGTTATCTATGTTGCAGAAC
>SMTZ1_10022614_pt1 | contig 15698 bp, 16 predicted proteins | sample DeeMarSWOR136_30_FD_25667 | JGI IMG/M metagenome (IMG submission 25667)
GACCCAATATCGGACTCATCGGTTCCCTGGCTACGTACAGCATTATTAATGAGTATGGGTTTATCGAAACTCCATACCGCAAGGTAGTCAGTGAGATAAGCAATAAGGATGAACAGCTCGTGGGCAGGACGGTCACAGAAGCAGTTTCTGATAATGAAGGCAATACAATTATAAAAGCCAACACCAGGGTTACCCGCAAACACGCTGAGAAGCTGACAAAGCTAAAATCCAGGAAGATAAAGGTCGTGCCCTTTGTCTCAAATGAAATTATGTATCTGCCGGCTGATGAAGAAGACAAGTTCGTTATCGCACAGGCCAACGCTTTACTCGACGAGAACAACCAGTTTATTGAGAAAAGGGTGGAAGCCAGACTGGGTGACGGCTACCTCCTGGAGACACCGGAAAAAATAGAGCTGATGGATGTTTCGCCCAAGCAGGTGGTTAGTGTCGCCACGGCATTGACACCTTTCCTTGAGCACAACGATGCCAATCGCGCGCTTATGGGCGCCAACATGCAGCGTCAAGCAGTACCCCTTCGAGGCACCCCTGATAGCCACTGGTATGGAAGCCGAAGCTGCCAGGCACAGTCGGCAGGTGGTCTTTGCCCAGAATGCCGGAGTTGTGACCGAACTCTCCGGTATCACCGATGAAAAAGCCAACACCAGATATCGCATTGTAGTCACACGAGATGATGGTGGTATGGACGAATATGAATTAATGAAATTCATGCGGACCAATCAGGGAACCTGCATTAACCAGCGTCCCCTGGTGGATAATGGCGACCGTGTAGAAGCTGGCCAGGTCCTAGCTGACAGCTCCGCTACCGAGCGGGGGGAACTGGCACTGGGGCAGAATGTGCTTTGTGCTTTTATGAGCTGGGAAGGCTATAACTTCGAGGATGCCATTATCATCAGCAGCCGTCTGGTTGAGGAAGATAAGTTCACTTCTATTCATATTGCCAAACATGAAGTAGAATCCCGGGACACCAAGTTGGGCCCGGAAGAAATTACCCGGGACATACCTAATGTAGGCGAGGAAAGCCTGCGCGAGCTTGATGAAGACGGTATTATCCGCATCGGTGCCGAAGTAAGACCGGACGATACCTTGGTAGGTAAAATCACCCCGAAAGGTGAGACGGAACTATCCGCCGAGGAGAAATTGCTGCGGGCCATCTTCGGCGAAAAGGCAAGAGAGGTTAAGGATACCTCCCTGAGAGTCCCTCACGGTGAGTGGGGTAAAGTAATCAACGTGAAAGTCTACACACGCAGAGACAGCAAAGACGGCGGTGACGACCTACCCGCTGGGGTTAACCAGTGGGTCCAGGTCTGGATTGCGCAGAAGCGCCGGGTATCTGTCGGAGATAAGCTGGCGGGGAGACACGGCAATAAGGGAGTTATTGCCCTCATCGCTCCCAAAGAGGACATGCCTTTCCTGCCTGACGGCACACCGGTAGACATCATACTCGACCCTATTGGCGTTCCCTCGCGGATGAATATCGGGCAGGTCCTGGAAACCCATCTGGGCCAGGCCGCGCAGATACTGGGTTTCCGTGCGCTCACCCCGGTATTCGATGGTGCTGATGATACGACTATTGAGGATGCCCTGGCCAGAGCCTGGATTGTGCAAAAAGCAGGCGCCGTTGACCCCAATCCAACGAAAGAGAAAACGGCCGTACAGCTGGATATGGCTAAAGCATGGGTCAATAGCCAAGGCTACGACGGAGAAGATGTTTTCAATGAAGCCATCAAGGGAAAGGCGCGAGAGGTCGGCCTACGCCTCTGGCTTGAAGACCTGAATATACCCGGTCGTGACCTCAGCCTGGAGGAACTTGAGCAGGTGGTGGAGCGAGTTAACTCCGAAGGCAGATTCTCACCACCCACGTACGGTAAGGTCACACTCTACGATGGGCGTACCGGTGAGCCTTTCGAACAGCCGGTTACTGTAGGTAATATCTATATGATGAAGCTGATTCACCTGGTGGAAGACAAGGTTCATGCCCGCTCTACCGGACCATACTCACTGATTACTCAGCAACCGTTGGGTGGTAAAGCGCAGTTCGGTGGCCAGCGCTTCGGCGAGATGGAGGTCTGGGCACTGGAAGCCTACGGTGCCGCTCACAACCTGCAAGAAATGCTGACCATTAAATCAGACGATGTGACGGGGCGAGCTAAAGCCTATGAGTCCATAATAAAGGGTGAAAATATCCTCCAGCCTGGCGTACCGGAATCATTCAAGGTTCTCGTTAAGGAGCTCCAGAGCCTGGGACTCGCCCTTGAGGTAATTAACGAAGAAGAGACAAGAATAGCCTCCGCCGAAGAGACCATGGAGGAAGCGTATAAACTGGAGTCAGAGCTTAAAGAGATTGAAGAACCGCTCTGGAAAGAGGTGGAAGAAGAAGATGTTTGAAATTAATGATTTTGATGCCGTCCGCATCTCTCTGGCCTCACCGGAGCAGATCAGGAGCTGGTCTTACGGCGAGGTAACCAAACCGGAGACTATCAACTACCGCACCCTGAAGCCGGAACGGGATGGCCTTTTCTGCGAGAGGATTTTTGGCCCGACCAAGGACTTCGAGTGTTACTGCGGCAAGTACAAGAGGATACGCTACAAGGGCGTTATCTGTGATAAATGCGGCGTCGAGGTAGCCCGCGCCAAGGTACGGCGGGAACGCATGGGGCATATTGAGCTGGCATGCCCGGTGAGCCATATCTGGTTCTCCAAGGGAATACCCAGCCGTCTGGGCCTGCTGCTTGACCTTTCGCCGCGGGTTCTGGAGCACGTGCTCTACTTCTCCCAGTACATCATCACCCAGGTTAATGAAGAAGCCCGTGAAGAAGTCATCTTGCAACTGGAAGAAAGTACAGCCCGGGACATCGAAGAACGCCAGAATGCTCTGGAAGAGAGAATCAGATAAACCAGCTTCGGCGCCAGTTCGTCGAGGAAAAAACAAGGATTGAGGAAGAGCTTGCCATTGACCTGGAACGGCTCAAGGACCTCCGTATCAAGGATTTACTCAATGAGAATCAATACCATGACCTTAAACAGAAATACGGGTCTGTCTTTGAAGCCGGAATGGGAGCCGAGGCTATCCTCCAGATTATCAAGAGTGTTAACCTTGACGCGATGCGCAACGACCTGCTCCAGGAAACCCAGTCATCCTCGGGACAACGGCGCAAGAAAGCGAGCAAGCAACTGCGCGTCGTGGAGGCCTTTCGCGGCAGCGGCAATAGACCGGAGTGGATGATTTTAACCGTGCTGCCGGTTCTACCACCTGACCTGCGGCCGATGGTCCAACTGGACGGCGGCAGATTCGCCACCAGCGACCTCAATGACCTGTACCGCAGAGTCATCAACCGCAACAACCGGCTACGCCACCTGATTGATATCGGTGCCCCCGAGATTATAATACGCAATGAGAAGCGGATGCTTCAGGAAGCCGTCGACTCTCTTATTGACAACGGCCGGAGGGGAAGGGCTATCTCCATTAGCGGCAATCATAGACTAAAGTCACTCTCGGATATGCTTCGTGGTAAGCAGGGACGCTTCCGCCAGAACCTGCTCGGCAAGCGGGTGGACTACAGCGGACGTTCCGTTATAGTTGCCGGTCCCGAACTCAAGCTCAACCAGTGCGGACTGCCCCGGCGGATGGCGCTTGAGCTATTCAAGCCCTTTGTCATGCGCCGTCTGGTAGCTCAGGGCCTTGCCCCCAATATCAAGAGCGCCAGAAGATTGGTGGAGAGAGCCACATCAGAGGTATATGACATCCTCGAGGAGGTCATTAAAGAGAGACCTGTCTTACTCAATCGTGCTCCCACCCTCCACCGACTCAGCATCCAGGCCTTTGAGCCGGTGCTCATCGACGGCAGTGCCATTCAGATTCATCCGCTGGTCTGCTCTGCCTTTAATGCTGATTTTGATGGTGACCAGATGGCCGTCCATGTGCCACTATCACGGGCCGCTGTCAAAGAGGCGAGGGAGATGATGCTCAGCCAGCATAACATACTGCTGCCCAGCAGTGGTGAGCCCACGGTAACACCGACCCTGGACATGGTCCTTGGCTGCTACTACCTGACCACCATCAAGCACCCGACCAAAGAAGAATGTAAAATCTTCGGTAGTTTTGAAGAGGCAAAGCTGGCCTATGAATTTAACGTTATCGACCTCAGGGAAGAGATTGAGGTCCGTGATAAGGATAACGGTCAAAGGATTAAGACCAGCGTCGGCCGTATTCTCTTCAATGAGGTCCTGCCTGAGGAACTGGGCTTCTTCAATAAGATAATCGACAAGTCAACCCTGAAGCAAATAGCCACCGACTGCTGTCATTTATTAACCGATGAAGAGACCGGCCGGGTACTCGACAGCGTCAAGCAGCTTGGCTTCCACTATGCCACCAGGTCGGGGATTACCATTGCTATGAATGATATTGAGGTACCCCAGAGCAAAACGCAACTGCTTCAGGAAGCCGAGGAAAGGATTGCCACCATCGAAAACCAGTACCACCGCGGTCTGATTACCGAGGACGAAAGGTACAACGGGATTGTCGGTGCCTGGATGGAGACAACCGACCTCATCACCAATACCATCTCGGATAACCTTGACCGCTACGGCGGTATATATATGATGGCAACATCAGGAGCCAAGGGTAATATTTCTCAGATAAGACAGATGGCCGGTATTAGAGGGCTGATGACAGACCCCGCCGGTAAGATTATAGAATTCCCTATTAAGTCCAGTCTCCGTGAAGGACACAGCGTCCTGGAATACTTCATCTCTACACACGGCGCCCGTAAAGGCCTGGCGGACACGGCTCTGAGGACGTCGGACAGCGGTTATCTCACCAGACGCCTAATTGACGTTGCCCAAGATGTTATCACTTCTCAGGAGGACTGTGGCACTACCGACGGTGTATGGATATCCGAACCGAAAGAAAAAGGATTGCTGCCCTCATTTACCGAGCGTATTATCGGCCGTCTGGCCGCCAGCGAGATAGTTCATCCCGAAAGCGGTGAAATAATTGTCGAGCGAAATGAGGAGATTGACGAACAAAAGGCCAGCGAGATTATCGCCGCCGGTCTGACCACGGTGCAGGTAAGGTCACCTCTTACCTGTCAGTCCCGAAGGGGTACATGCCAGCACTGCTATGGTCGGGACCTTGCCCGCGGACGACTCATCGATTCCGATGTAGCCGTAGGCATCATCGCCGCCGAAAGTATCGGCGAACCCGGCACCCAGCTGACCCTTCGCACCTTCCACACCGGCGGTGTTGTCGGACTCGACATTACCAGTGGTCTGCCCAGGGTTGAAGAACTTTTTGAAGCCAGAACACCCCGGGGACAGGCAATTATCTCCGAGATAGACGGTACCGCCGAGGTGATTCAAAACGAGGAGGGCAGGCGAATAACAATTACCAGTACCGAAATCTACCATGACGAATATCCGCTACCTGCTGGCTGGGAGGTCATGGTAAAGAACGGACAGTGGGTAGACATTGGTGCGGTACTTGCCGCACCAGCCCAGGCAGAGAAAGCTGAGGAAGGAGAGCCAGAGACGGCACCTGCCCAAGAAATCCAGCCGGTAGTGGCTCGTTTTGCCGGTGAAGCCAACGTTAAGAAGAAGCAACTGGTCATAAGCTATACCGAGAAAGAGGAAAGGGAATATATTGTCCCATCTACCGCCAGCATCTGGATTCAGAGTGGTGACGAGGCGAAGGCCGGTCAGCAGCTTACGGATGGTTCCATAAACCCGCATGATATACTGCGCATACTCGGCAAGGAAGCGGTCCAGCAGTACCTTGTTGACGAGGTACAAAAAGTCTACCGTTCCCAGGGCGTTAATATTAACGATAAACACATCGAGGTTATCGTCCACCAGATGCTGACCAAGGTACGCATTGATTCGGCCGGCGATACCGACCTGGTTCCTGATGAGCTAGTCGACAGGTTTACCTACGAAGATACCAACGCCAAGGTACTTGCCGAGGGAGGTGAACCGGCTACCGCTCATACCGTTCTCCTGGGTATAACCCGGGCCTCGCTGAGCACCGATAGCTGGCTTTCCGCCGCCTCGTTCATGGAGACCACCAGAGTCCTTACCGAAGCTGCCGTTAACGGCAAGGTGGACAAGCTGGTTGGCCTTAAAGAGAATGTCATTATAGGCAAGCTGATTCCGGCTCATTATCTCGATGAAGAAGTGCCGGAACTGGTAGCTGGCGAAGAAGGTGAGGAAGCACTGGAACTTCTTGAGGGCGCCGAAGGCGAGGAAGCGTTCGATCTGCTGGCAAGTCTGGTCGGAATGGAGGAACCCGAACCGGCACGCGGCGAGGAAGAAGGAGAGGAAGAGTCGGAACCGGAAGATAAGGAAGAAGAGGTGGAAATGCCGGACTTTGAAACTCTCGAGAAAGAGGCCGGGGAAGAAGAGGAGGAAGAACCTGACCAGAATTACTTCACGCCGTAGTCTATCGAGGGGGTAAGGCGAAATAGCTCGCATTATATCGGGTAAGCCCAGCGCCGAGGACGCACCGCTTGATACCAGTCTCAGACCACGATGCCTTGCCGATTTTACCGGACAGGATAAGACCAAGGAAAATCTAAAGATAGCTATCACCGCCGCCAGCGGCCGCGGCGAAGCACTCGACCACGTCCTGTTCTATGGGCCGCCCGGCCTCGGTAAGACCTGCCTCGCTCATATCATTGCCGCCGAGGTCGGCGTTAATATCAAGACGACATCGGGCCCGGCCATCGAACGCACCGGCGACCTGGCCGCCATCCTGACCAACCTACGCAGTCAGGACATCCTCTTTATCGATGAGATTCACCGGCTCAACCGCACCGTGGAGGAAATATTGTATCCGGCCCTCGAAGACTTCGCCCTGGATATCATCATCGGTAAAGGACCAGGGGCCAAGAGCCTTCGTCTCAACCTCCCCAGCTTTACCCTGATTGGCGCCACCACCCGCTATGCCCTGCTCAGCCCGCCCCTCAGGGACAGGTTCGGTGCTGTTTACCGCCTTGATTTCTATGACGCCGCATCGCTGGAGAAAATCCTGAAACGCTCCGCCGGAATATTGCAGATAGAGGCAGAAGAAGAGGGACTGAAGGAAATAGCCCACCGCGCCCGGGGTACGCCACGAGTGGCAAATCGACTTCTCAAGCGTGTCAGGGACTACGCCCAGGTAATGGCCGACGGCATCGTTACCCGAGAAGTGGCCATGGCGGCTCTTTCCAAGCTGGAGGTCGACCCGATAGGACTTGACGAGATAGACCACAAGGTACTGCATACCATCATTGAGAAGTTTAACGGTGGGCCGGTGGGACTGGATACCATCGCCGCCTCTATCAGCGAGGAATCCGATACCATCACGGACGTTTACGAGCCGTATCTCATGCAGCTCGGTTTTCTGGAGCGGACCCCGAGGGGCCGCCTGGCAACCCCGCTGGCTTACGAGCACCTCGGCCTGCCATACAATAAGAAGCCCCCCCAGCCGAACCTGCTTTGAGGCTACCAAAGGGCACTTTTTTGATGGGAAACAATTCGAAGCTAATCAAGCGTAAATTGTTTTTAGTGTTATGTTAAGTGGGGGATAGGGTGACGAAAGATATCTATTCGCACCCTACCGCCCAGTATTATCTACGGCTTATCCCTTGAGTCTGTACCCCCTCCCCCCAAACCCTCGCTAGTTATCTTTTCCCACCCTACCACCCTGGAATCATACATGGCTTATCCCATAGAATTCCCCCCATATTTACCCAGTCTCAGGTGGTGATGGCGAAAAATTACGAGATAAGCAGAAGATGTAACGTGGCGGGTTCATGTGAGAAATAATATAAAGTTTAAATATCTTTATAAAATAATGTAATATATACTTGACATTTTGTAATTTATATATTACAATATGTATTATAGATTTTACTTACATATGACAGGAGGAAAGATATGGCACCGATGCAAAAGAGGGCCTGGTGGGGACTGGCGATAGGCATAGTTTTTGCCGTTGCCCTGTTACTCCTCTTCATTATCAAAGGAGACGTAACCACCTTTAATGAAGACCCGGGATACAGAATAACCGTCGCTATATTATGGGTTGGCACGCTTGTAGCTTATCTGGTAGTGATGAAACTCACTCTCCGAAAATCAGAGCAGGTTGATGAAAGAGACAGGCTGATACTGGACAGAGCTACCAGTGTTCAATTGTGGGCTTTAATTGTCACACTGGTAGCCTGGACACTGGCACTCACCGAAGTCTACTGGGACACGGGATGCATACCGGTTATTTTCCTTTACCTGATATTTATATCTATACAGATAATATACGTAATAGCACAATCGCTGGGAATCATCATCGGTTACTGGAGGATGAACATAGATGCCTAGTGCCAGGATAAACAACCGCATCAGGCGACTCCGCTTCGACCACGATGAAATGACGCAGGAAGAACTTGCCAGTCGTGTCGGCTGTACCCGGCAGACCATTATAGCTCTCGAGCAGGGGAAATATGTACCCTCCATCGAGCTTGCCTTTAAGATTGCGCGGGCTTTCGCCGTGACGCTGGAAGAAGTCTTTCAGTATGAGGAATGAAGGAGGAAGAAAATGAGTTTTAAATCATTCAAGCTATTAAGGTTAGTGGTCGTTGTTATTCTGGGCATATTGGTAACTTGGGCAGCAGCTAATGGCAACCCCTGGATACCTATACCAGCCGTTATTGCTGCTACTATAATACTTTTACTCTTCAGGAGAGGCGTAAAGGAAGTAATAGTTGATGAAAGGACCTTCAGTATCGCTTATAAAGCTTCACGAGTTGCTTTTGTCATCTTCGGTGTAGGTGCAGTTACCATCGGCACCACGCTGCTGGCACTCGGTAAGGCCGGCCAACCAGATCTTAAGCCGATAGGATTCACATTATCATATTCCATCTGCGCCTTGGTATTAATTTACAGTATCGCTTATAGTTATTATAATAGGAAATTCGGCGGATACGAGGTCAGCGGATTCTGGTACAACCCCAATATTCACCCCTATACGGAACACCAGAACCGACTGGCAAGCATGAAATCACTGGCACAGGAGATAAATCTACCGCTTATAGTTGAAGAAGGTTACGACTTTATAAAATACTTCCGCCGTGTCGCCGGAAATGAAACCGAGCGCTGCCGGCATTGCTTCAACCTGCGTCTATCAAAAACGGCGGAAATCGCCCGGCAGAATAGCTTCAATGCTTTCACCACCACGCTGCTCATCAGTCCGCACCAGAAACATGACATCATCAGGGAAACCGGTAATGAAATAGCCGGCGAATACGAACTGGAATTCCTCTACGCCGACCTTCGGAAACGCTATTCGGACAGCCGCCATATGACCAAGCCGATGGACCTTTACCGCCAGCAGTACTGCGGCTGTGTTTACAGCGAGTGGGAACGCTACACCGGCAAGGAAATAGAATGAATAATAAAATCCTGCTTCTGGCTATTACTATCTTCATTATTCCGTTATGTGCCTGCAATCCGTCACCCGACATGGTAACGGTAACACGTGTCATCGACGGCGATACGATTGAAATCGGCACCGGTCAGAAGGTCAGGTATATCGGCATCGATACACCGGAGGTTTATCCGGAAACGGAACCCTACGGTATCGAAGCCTGGGAGGCCAACAGCAGGCTGGTAGAGGGTTTATATAGACGATGTATTGATAAATGCCGAACTCGTAAGACTGGGAATGGCCAGGGCCAAGGTATACCCGCCCGATACCCTGTATCAGGAGCTGCTTGAGCAACTGGAAAAGGGGGCCAGGGAAGCTGGCTGGGGTATGTGGGCAAAATGAAGGAGAGCCCCACATAGAGGCTCCCCGTGCATTTTTTTAGATTTCTCGGCAGCGAACTACTTCACGGTAACCGTAAAGTTATAGGTCCACTCGCCCTTCTCGCCGCCCTCCCAGGGTCGGCTATATTGCATAGAAACCTCAGTCGCACCGGCTTTAAGCGTCTCAAAGGTCCACACTTCCTGACCGGGAGTACCGAGCGGTGGCGGCGGGTCACTTTCAGGGCCGATATACTCATGGGAAACCTGCTTCAACACGGCCTCATCAGAGATAACGGCGGGCTCCCACTCGAAGCCGGTGGTCGGATTGGAACAGAGAGTCACAACGATCTCACCACCAACGGGAAGTTCGAATTCATTGATAACATGTTTGCTGGCCGTGAAGTCATCGCAGGAAATATCCACGCTTATCTTTTCCGAAGCCGGCGAACAGGCTACCAGGGACACCGCCAGAATAACCATCAGACCTGCCATGATTAGCTTTGATTTCATTTTTACTACCTCATTATTCTCAATATTTATGATGACACTTTCAAGGCACCCTAGTCAATTTCGTAGGATATCTGGACATTGAGGGTTATTTCCATTTCGCCCGGGCTGATGGGTGTCTCTACAGCCGGTGCTCCCTCTGCCTTTGCTATCATGTCCTGACGATAGATAGGACCCGGTATGTAAGAGCTCTCGGTGATGTAAAGCGGCCTGCCCAGCTTCACGCCGGCTGCCTCAGCCAGTTGTTTTGCCTTGGCCTCGGCATCGGCTACCGCCTGTTCCCTTGCCTCTTTCTGGTACTCCGAAGGGTCATCCACGGTGAAACCAATGCTGTCGATACGGGTATAGTCACCGCCGGCGATAGCCACAGCGTCAATAACGTCGCCCGCCTTGGCCACGTCCCTTACCTTGGCTGTAACCACATTGGTGACACGGTAACCGATTATTACCTCTTTCTCTTCCTGGCTGTCCCACCTGGTTACCCGATTAATGTTGAAATACTGGGTCTGAATATCTTTCTCGGCAACACCCTCGTTTTCCAGGGCCTTCATAACTCTGTCCATGGCCTCACGGGCCTGTTCCTGTGCTTCGGCGACGGTCACTTCCTGGGCTTCAATGCCCAACCTCAGGATTGCTACGTCCGGTACGGCAACGACCCTGCCCTCACCACTGACCCAGATTCCCTCCTGCTGATTGTTCAAACTCAGCTTCAGTTCTCCGTTGTCCGTTGTGAGTCTCGCACCTTCCGTACCACAGCCTGATACAACAACCGCAGTCAGCAATACCACCACGCCTACCGCTACTAACCATACCTTTCTCATGATTTGCCTCCCTTTTTGATATTTCTATTATATATAACGTCAAAGTCGCCACCTGGTTAGCAACGACTTCATGAATATATAAAGGAGATAATTGTATCTATTCCAGATTCGCGAGGGCCTTATCATAGCCCTCTCCGGCCACCTCAATCGCCCTGTGCAGTGCCGGCCTGACCGATTCCGGGACTCTACTCAATATGTTCTGCAAGGCCTCTGAGTTTTTAGCAGCCCTGAGGGATATAATCCTCTTCAGTTCTGCCTGTGTATCGGGCTTAATATCCTCATCACTCACAGCATTGTCACTTACGGGTCCGACACCCTCAGGTCTTCCCGGCGCCTTTGGTGCTACGGCCACCGGCGCTTTCTCCACAGCCACTGCCGGCGGTGCCTGCTTGAGCTGTACCTGTGGCGCTTCCTCCGCTATTGCTGGTGCCGGTGTTGGCGTCGGTACTACTTCTCCCACCTGTACCTGTGCTGCTTCTTCCGCATCCACCTGTGGCGGCGCCGCCTCTTCAAACATGGCTATTTCTCTCTCCACCGGCACTCCTACGCCAGGCAGGTCCAGATTCGCCATGGCTATTAACTGATCATTCAGCCGCTCCGTGGCCTGCTCCACCTGCTTTACCTTGCCCTTATCTGCCATCCTGATTATTTCTTCCACTCTCTTATCGGCGAGTTCGACATACAGTTCGGCCTTACCTATAGCCGATGTCGTAAACGCCAGCCGCACTGCCTCCGTTGCCAGTTTTACCTGGTACAGTGGTTCATCAGGCAGGCTATCACCGGCCGCCACCACGGTACCGCTGCCGGCTATCAGCAGAGCCACAACGATAACTACTGCCGTTACCCATCGCGGCTGCCAGCTGAAGAAGCCCCGGCTCTTCGTTGTCTCCATATCCCGGATGGCGTTCTGGAACTGATACCTGGCCCTATCCCTGAATTCAGGACGCGGCTCGATGTTGGTCGCTACTCTGGTATCCAGCGCCATCCGCAGCAGCGGCTCGAGCGTAACAGTATATTCAGGATAGTCTGCAAGGCACTGCTCTACAGACTCACCCTTGATTACCCGCTCCAGACATTCGTCCAGAATGATATCGAATTCGTTTTCCTTCTTCATTACGCTGTCCCTGCCGCCATTACTTTACGCAGTGCTACTATCGCACTGTGCTGCAATGCCTTGATAGCCCCCTCACTCCTGCCCATGACTTTAGCGACCTCGGCCACGGATAGTTCCCCGGCAAAACGGAGTGAGATCACCTCCTGCTGTGCCGGGGTCAACCTTTTCGTTGCCTTTGCCAGCTGTTCAATCTCTAACTTACGTTCGGCTACCTGCCCCGGGTCTCTGTCACCTGCCGGCATAGTCTCATCAAGCGGCACGGTAGCACGCCTTGATTTCTTTCTCAGGTAATCTACTACCTGATTATGAGCAATGCGATACAGCCAGGAGGAGAACGGCATACCCTTCCATTTATATTTCGAGATAGACTTAAGGGCATTTAGAAAGACCTGCTGCGTCATATCCTCTGCCTCTATCCTGTCTCCTATTTTGAGAACTATATACCGATAAATCCTGTCGAAGTTCTCTTCATATAATTGAGTTAAAGCCATCGGGTCGCGCTCTTGCGCTCGCCGAATGAGGCTCTCCTCATTCTGCACCTGACAACTCCTGGCTGACCGGACCAGTCTCAGAATCCTTATTCTCCGGTCGGTAAATGTGGTGTTACCCTGTGCATATAGTATAACGAATGAGGTGTTAAAAAGATAGGTTCAGGGAGTTAATGAAGCGTATGCTTCGAAGAATAGGTTAAGGTTGGTAAACAATGTTTAGTAAATGGAGGAAAGTAAGTTAACGGAGAGGTTTGAAAATTCGTAAGACAAATTAATAGAATTGTGTTTGTCTGTTATACATAATATAATTTTCATCAAACAATAGTATTGAGGTGAGTATGGTAAAAATTATAGTAGCAGGTAAACCTGATTATGAAGAAATATTAACACAAACAAGATGTAAGCACGATATTAAGAATAGGCAGGTATTTGACTATTCTCAAAGCGAAATTAGTGAGTATAGTTATTACAAAGAGAAGTACGCAGGTGATGGGGTGAAGTTTAGAAATGATCCAAACCCTATATATAACTGTCATGGAATGACATTTGCTAGCTCGAGAACTTCTGTTGGTCCTGAATCTATAGATATGATTATCGAAGATGATGGATACACTCAAATAGAGGATTTTAGAGAAGTCGAACCGGGCGACGTAGTACTTTACCATAGTGAACTAGGAGAAGTATCTCATTCGGGTGTAGTTGTAGCGGTACCTTCAAAAGAAGATTTGAACACATGGGTAATTAGTAAATGGGGGAAGTTTAGTGAAGCATATCATAGATTATTAGACTGCCCATATGCAAAAGGAATTGATCATTTAAGTTATTGGAGAATAACCAAGTGATATTGCGAGATTTAGATAATCTAGTTCGTGAATATATTTTTGCTAGTACTGCAGGGTATATTTATCAACGTTTCAGGGAGAATGTCTCATTACAGGAAATAGCGAAAAAGGGAAAAGAAGAATTATTAATTAAGGAATACATAAAAAGAACGAATAAAAAGGACAGGAAAATTGAGGATGATGTTGTCGCATATGCGATAATAATCATTATTACATTATATGAAGACCATAAAAAGGCTATAGGCGCGTTTGAGAAGATAGATTTATCGAAACTAGAGTGGGGGAATAGATTAAAAGAAATATATATGCTAGAAGTAAAATCAACGAGCTATAAAATGGGTCAGGGCAAAGCGACAATTTATAATTATAGGCAAGTTAAATCGGCGAGCTCATCTGAATATAATGAATATGTACATAGGAGTAGAAAGGGAGGGAGTAAAAAATGATAAAAACAAAATTGCTGATATGTGCAGAAGAGGTGATAGTAGACCAAAAATCAAACAATGCGTCTGTTATTAATATTATTGAACAATTTACGTTCACAAATTTACCTGCTGTAATAAATAAGATGGTAATTATGAGTCTGTTAGAAAGGGACGAAGGTGATGATGAAAAATGGGAAGGAAGGCTACGTATGTTCTTAGCCGGAGTTGAGATATTTAATCAACCAATTATTCACAATTTTAAAGGAATGCCAAGAAGTAGACATATATTCGGAATTGGAGGTATACCAATAAGCCAGCCTGGAAAAATGGAAATATGTTTATATAAAGGCAATGATAGAATCACATCGTACTCAATAGATATTGTTTCTACAGAAAAACCTGCAATCAAAGAATTTAACAAAAGAAAGAAGTCAAGAACGACTGAAAGTCGGGCGTAGCCTTTATTCTTGATGGCTGGTGTAGTAGTCAGATAATAAGAATACGGGGGAAGTGTTTATGCTTCCCCTTTTTATGTGCTAAAATTGCAGAATAATCATTGGTATCTGGAGAGACAGCCTTGAGCTACGTCATACGCCCGATGACGAAAGAAGACCTGGCTCAGGTCACTGAAATCGACCGTGAAGCATTTCCCACCCAGTGGCCGCCAGCCAATTACCGGCACGAACTACAGAACCAGCTGGCACACTATATCGTTGTCTATGATGATACCAGGACTGTAGAAGACCCTGTGATAAAGCCGCACCATGGCCTCTCCTGGCTGGTATCTGTAATTAAGCCGTGGTTCAACCGCAGACAGCCATCTGACGATAGTTCGTCTCAGGCCAGGAGACAGTACATCATGGGTTTTTCGGGCATCTGGGTATTGGCTGATGAATCTCACATAACCAATATTGCCGTGCGCAGGATGTACCAGCGCCAGGGCATCGGCGAGTTATTGCTTATAGCCACCATAGACCTGACCATGAAGCTGAAAGCCAGCATGATGACTCTGGAGGTACGCGCCTCGAATACCGCCGCTCAGAACCTCTACAGCAAGTATGGCTTTACACAGGTGGGCGTGCGCCGCGGCTACTACCTGGACAACCGGGAAGACGGAATACTGATGTCCACCGAGAGTATTACCTCAGACTCGTTCCAGTCACGGCTCCAGCAGTTAAGAGAAGACCTCGCCAGAAGACTGGGCAGCCAGTTAATGACCGGGGAAACCACCTCCACCGTCAATCCCGAAGGAAAATAAAGAACTCCCCTCATGTAAATCTATAACCTGTCTTGAAATGAACACCCGGAGATACTTACCGTTGAAACAGGCTCCGCTTTTTGGGTAAATATGCGGGGTTATTCATATTCTCATAGACCCATTCCGTGAGTTGTTCCTGACACCTGGCAATCGGTTCCTTCAGCTTATCTATTTCAATAGCCGCCATATAGCTATCCGATTTATATTTAGTAGCCGCATCAATTCTCTCATTAATCTCGGCGACCATCTCAAACAAACTGGATAAATCTTCTTCTCCCAGGCCTCCGCTTTCAATCTACCGATGCTGCGGTGATAGCTGAAGTTTTCACATAGCTTCGAATTATACTTGACACTGGACAGAATGCCGACAACCTTGCCCAGCGGCGCCCTCCTCGTACGGACTATCTGGAGGACTATACTGAGTCCGAGTAATAAAACCATGGCA
>SMTZ1_10003530_pt1 | contig 15693 bp, 11 predicted proteins | sample DeeMarSWOR136_30_FD_25667 | JGI IMG/M metagenome (IMG submission 25667)
TTGGAGTGAACAATGGGGCCTCCAAGGATATTTCCGCATTAAATGGAGTAATTGCGGTATAGGTCGATACATGCCATTTATCTGGGATGAAATGGCTGGAGGTTCCGCTTTAACAGCTTCACCACCTCAACTGGATTTATCGCTAATTTTTGGTGACTCTATCTCTAAAAATATTACTCTCAAAAATTTGGGACAGGATCTGTTACAATATTCAGCCATGGATTATGAAGTTCCAGTCATGTTTCACCCTGATAGTTTTATGGCATGGGATAACATGTCCTGGTGGTGTGGCGATCCGCAAATCGGTGGCTATGGTGATCACTGGCTACAGTATCTGCAAACCCCGGTTCTTGATCTATCAAATACGGATTCACCAGAATTATCGTGGATGGGATTTTGGTCAATTGAAGATCCATCTGGCACAGAACCACCCTGGGATGGATGGGATGGCTGCAATGTCTGGGTTTCAGTCGATAGCGGAAATACCTTCAACGTTGCTTATCCGACAAGTCCTCAGTATAATTGTCAATCTATGTGGAGCTTCGGGCATCCTGAGCAGGGCTGGAATTTAGGTGTTGGAGTGCCAGGCTGGGGTGGCTCCTGTGGTGGTTGGATTCCAGTAACATTTGATTTATCCTCATATAAATCAGAAAATGTTATCATTAGATTCGCCATGGCTTCAGATTTAGCTTTTTCAGTGCTGGATGATCCTACAATGTACGGATTCTTTGTTGATGAAATTAAGGTATCAGATGGAAGCCAGATGATATTCGAAAATCACGGTGATGATCTTCTGTCCATGAGAAGAATTGGTCGCGGTTTTGAGTTAGCCGACTGGTTGGATATTACCCGTGGAGTTGGAGCGATTCAACCGAATGATTCAACATCATTAGACATAACATTTAATACAAGAAATTTAACACCAGATTATTATTATGGTCTATTACTTATTAATTCTAACGATACGACTATGCCTGCTATTGAAGTTCCGTTAAATATGAATCTCCGATTACCTGACCATGATATAGCAATCGAGGAAGTATGGCTGCCTGGTGAAAACATCCCTATTCTATTTACCATTGAGCCTGGAGCAAAAATAAAGAATTACGGAATCAACAATGAATCAAATTTCGATGTAGCCTGTACTATTCTTAATAACGGACAACCTATTTACAGTGATACTTCTCATGTCTCATTAATTTTATCTGGAAAATCGGAAATTGTAAAATTTCAGCCATTCCTGGCATTAGAAACAGGAGATCTGGACTTTTCAATAACACTTCTTAACCTGTTTGATGACTATAATAGTTACAATAATAAATTCCATTCTAGCAGTCTGGCAACTTATTTGGTTGATGGTTTTGAAACAGAGACCGGATATTGGTCGTTTCAAGGTGGCTGGGCTGTTACGGATAAATTTGGTGGGCATAATGGTAGTTTTTCTGCTCACGTAAACGACGGGAAAGTTTATTCGAATAATATGGATGCAACAATGACGTTTTCCCCTGGGTTTGATTTCAGTTCCATCGATAAAGCCACACTTAAATTTTGGTCAAGGTATATTACTGAGCCAGATAAAGATGTGTGCTATGTTGAAGTCAGTGGAGATAGCCTCTACTGGATTAAAATGGACTCGCTATCCGGAAACGGTTTTTCGAAGTGGACACAATACGAAATTGGGTTAACCGAATTTATCAATACCGGTTATACCAAATTATGGGTCCGCTTTCACTTCGTTTCTGATAGCTCAACCACCATGTTGGGAACACTTATAGACGATGTTGAAATCTATCCAGAAACTCCTACTTATGTGGTTAACGAAGTAACAAACGAATCGATCCCCACTGAGTGGAATTTATACCAAAACTATCCCAATCCATTCAATATGACAACCAGGTTTGAGTATAGCATACCCAAAGCTGGTGATGTTAAAATCGTCATTTACAACATAAAAGGCGAGGTGGTACGAAACTTACTGGAAATATATCTTGAACCCGGTCATCATTTTATTGAATGGGATGGATGTGACAATAATGGAATACTGGTCGGAACTGGCATATATTTTTATCAATTGAAAGTAAAGGGAAAATTTTCTAACACTAAAAAAATGATTTTCATGAAATAGAAATTGTAATTTTATTTGATCGTCAGTTTGAAGGTGACGGTCAATTTTACCATAAAGGAGGTCTGCATTTAATTAGGCAGCCCTTTTTATTCATCTGAGAATAAAATTTAATGATTCGATTAACACGATTGTGGCAAAAGGGAAAGGAATTTTTAGGCGTTGAAATTCCGATCATGGCTGGCGCCATGACCTGGATTTCCGATCATAGATTGGTTTCAACGGTATGTAATCATGGGGCATTTGGCTGCATGGCGGGCGGCAATATGCCACCAGATTTATTCGCACAAGAAATTGATAAGATTCGTGATTTGACTGATAAACCGTTTGCAGTCAATTTAATCACCATCGCTCCAAATTATCGTGATCATTTAACCATTGCTACTGAGAAAAAAGTGCCATTTATTATTTTTGCTGGAAGTTTCCCCCGTGGATCAGAAATTAGGATCGCCAAAGAAAGTGGCGCTAAAGTGATGGCGTTTGCTTCTAATGAATCCATCGCCAACCGAATGATTGCCTCTGGTGTGGATGCCTTAATGCTTGAAGGAAGTGAAGCTGGCGGGCATATCGGGCATGTTTCGTTGATAATACTTTTACAACAGGTGCTCTTTGCTGTGAAGGATATTCCTATTTTCGTAGCCGGGGGAATTGCTACAGGACGAATGATAGCACACCTACTACTCATGGGTGCTGCTGGCATTCAAATGGGAACCAGATTTGTAATAACCGAAGAATGCCAGGTGCATCCTAAATTCAAAGAGGCATTTATCAAGGCAAAAGCAAGAAATGCAGTAGCCACCCCAGCCGTTGGCTCTGAGCTGAACATTGTTGCTGTCCGTGCCATACGAAATAAAGGAATGGCTGAGTTCGCTGATTTACAGATGGATTTAATCCAGAAAAATCGACGTGGCAAAATTACCAAGAAGGATGCCCAATATGAAGTTGAAAATTATTGGGTTGGAGCGCTGCGTCGTGCTGTGCAGGATGGCGATGTGGATTTTGGTTCACTCATGGCAGGTCAAAGCGTTGGATTGGTCGACAAAGTTCAACCGATGAAACAGATGCTTGATGAAATTATTAGCGAAGCAGAAGAAGAATTGGAGCGCATTTATGAGCGGTTGGGGTGTGAGATAAAGAAAGATAATTAGGTAATTGGGTAACTGGGTAATTTTGATATGATATTTAAAGATTTTTTTCAAATATTTCATCTTAAGCTCTCAATCTTATTTTGTTCGATAACGCTATTTCATCTTTACCAACGGCAAAAAAGGACTTTCGGGACGAACAATTAGTTTCTGCTCTTTTGGATCAATGATTAAGTCTAATTCTTCTATACTTGTTAAGGTTTAGTTTTTCATAGTCGAATCAAGGCAGGGGGACAACTGATTCCATCGCTTGGAGCGATGGAATCAGTTTACTTGATAACTCCATATAATGAAATTTTTAACCTTGATGAGTATAAAACAGTCTGTCCAATTAATGGTTCACAATTTGGAGGGCCAACAACACAATCAAAATTTCCGCTTCGGTCACCAATTTGAATTTTTACAGGACCCACTTGTTCCAGTTGCTTCTTTAGCTCATCAGCATAAGTGACAATCACTGAACCGCTGTCAGGCAATTTAAGCAAATCAACAACCTCTTTGGGTAATAGTGTCATAACTGCTCCGCTATCAATCAAACAATCTAATTCAAATTGCCTGATTTTGTCAAGGACAATATTTATTAAAAAAATGTTTGTTTCTTCAATGAAAATTTCTTATCTTTTCACCGAATATATTTCTGGCTTGAGTGTATCAAGAGTTGAAAAGTGAGTTCAATGTATGACAAAAGAAGATGAAATTGATGAACGTTCTATTATTCTGCTCTGCCAGAGAGGGGATAAGCAAAGTTATGGGCGCCTGGTAGAAAAGTACATGAAGCGTGCCTATTTTATAGCATTGGGATTGGTTGGTGTACATGAGGGTGCGCTTGATTTGTCCCAGGATGCCTTTGTTCGGGCATATCGATCAATCAACAAATTAGAAGCGGATCGAAAGTTTTTTACCTGGTATTATCAAATACTCAGAAATTTATGCTTTAATTACTTAAGAGATGCTGCAAGACATGCTCATCCCTTTTCAAAGATCGGAGAAAATCAGATCAACAATATTATTGATAGTTCTCAAGATTCATCGTTGCAGGTCGAGCAAAAGGAATTGAAGGAAGCTGTCTGGAAAGCGATGGATGAATTGAAACCGCATGAACGAGAAATTATTATCTTGAAAGATTTCCAGGAGCTGTCATATAAAGAAATTGCCGAGTCAATGGATTGCCCAATCGGCACGGTAATGTCTCGATTATTCACTGCAAGACAGGCGTTAAAGAACAAATTGGAGAGTTATTTCAATGACTGATCACAACAGCACATCAAATAAAGAGCGATCTTATCAATTGCTGATGGGGGCGGTGGATCAGGAACTCACTTCATCGGAATTGAAGGAATTTAACCATCTTATTAAAACCGATCCTGGTTTCCGAAAAGAATGGGAACAGTATAAAAAACTTAAGGAGGTGACTCAAGCCATGAAATTTAAATCGCCACCAAAAGAGGTATGGGATAATTACTGGATGAATACCTATAATAAAATCGAACGAGGGATTGCCTGGATTATTTTTTCAATTGGGGCAATTATCCTCATTACCTACGGTTTATTCAAAGCCGTTGAAGCCATCATCGCTGATCCACAACTGGAAGGTATTATTAAAATTGGTATCATTGCAGTGCTTTTGGGACTGGTCATTTTGTTGGTATCAGTCGCTCGTGAAAAACTATTCGTAAGAAAATCAGACCCATATAAGGAGATTCAAAGATGATCATCGTAACTTCAAGTGAAATCGCCGGGAAAAAAATTGTGAAAACACTTGGTCTTGTCCGCGGCAATACGATCCGAGCCCGTCATGTTGGCAAAGATATTCTGGCTGGATTTAAAAATATTCTTGGTGGAGAAATTGAAGAATACACCAAGCTGATGGCAGAAGCCAGAGAACAAGCTCTTGATCGTATGATTGAACGGGCAGAAGAACTGGGCGCTAATGCTATTGTTGATGTCCGATTTTCCACCAGTTACATCATGGGCGCAGCTTCGGAAATTCTGGCTTTTGGTACGGCAGTTGTTGTTCAATAATATTTTCAATTAGAATATTTTTTAACTCTGTTTTGATTGATGGAGTACTGGAATAGTGGATTAATGGAGTGATGATATAATGGCTCTCATCACTCCAAAAATCCAGTATTCCACTGCCCCATTTTATCCCTTTCGTTAGAAATCTTCAAATTTCCATATATTTTTAAAAAATCTAATTGACATCTACACATTTTTCCATTATATTTAAGCTATTTATAAATTCATAAAAAAACCAGGGAGGCTGCAGTATGCCTATTAAATTCTATTTTCTTATTACAATTCAGCTTGTCTTTGTCACTCTATTAGTTTACAACGCTCAAACTCAAAGTCGCTATCCTGATTTTTTCCCTGAAATGAATAAATATTTTTCTACTAAGCCATTAGGTGCAACTTTTGAGAACGGAAATACGATGTTCAGGCTGTTTGCCCCGAATGCCTTTACCGTGATACTGATAACTTTTACTCAACACGACGATTCTGCAGGGTTAGAATACAAAATGATGCGAGATGGTGAAGGCGTATGGGAATACTCACTCCCTGGCAAACAATTCGGACTTTATTATGGCTATCGTATTAAGGGTCCCAAAGATAAAGCTTCGATGTTTGATCCATCTAAAATCATCGCTGATCCATATTCCAAAGCTGTTGTGACTCAAAACAATTATCTGCATCCGGCAAAAAGCATTATCATCGATACTGATTATGATTGGGAAGGGGATAGCTGGATGAAAACTCCGATTCGTGATCTGATTATCTACGAGATGCATGTACGTGACATGACGGCTCATCTATCATCAGGTGTAAAACAACCAGTAACATACCTGGGACTGGTTGAAGAAGGGAGAATCGGTGGTATTGATTACCTGATTGACCTGGGAGTCAATGCTGCTGAGTTACTGCCCTGTCATGAATTTGGCAATATCGAAGCCCCATATAAAGATAGTACCGCTCTGGTATACAACGGCTGGAATCCTTATAACCGTAATCATTGGGGATATATGACCTCTTATTTCTTTGCTCCCGAGTCATATTATGCTTCTGGAGGGAATATGATTCCTGATAGTTATTGTGGCATTCATGGTCAGCAGGTTAAAGAATTCAAAGACATGGTAAAAGCTTTTCATAAAAAGGGAATCGCTGTGCTGATGGATGTGGTTTATAATCATGTTTCAAATTATGATCTAAATCCTTTTAAATACATTGATAAAAAATATTATTTCCGTCTCGATTCAAAAGGTAATTTTTTAACTAAAAGCGGTTGCGGTAATGATTTCATGACTGAGCGTCCCATGGCTCGCCGAATGATCATCGAAAGCGTGAAATACTGGATGACTGAATATCACATTGATGGATTTCGGTTTGACCTGGCTTATTTATTGGATGAAGCAACTTGCAAGGAAATTATTAGAGAAGCTCGCAAAATCAATCCCAATGTCTATATCATTGCCGAACCCTGGGGTGATGGTTATGCACCCGACTATTTTTCTCGGATGGGATGGTCTGCCTGGAACGATAAAATTAGAAATGGAGTAAAAGGTCAGAATCCTTTTGATAACCTCGGCTTCATCTTTGGAAAATGGGAACGGGAAAATAATCCTGAAACCATCAAACGATATGTAGCCGGAACATTGGTAAGGGATGGCGGGCTTTTTGTGAAACCCGAACATTCTATCAATTATCTCGAATCTCATGACGATCATACCTTCGGTGATTTTGTTCGCATCGGGTCCGGGGGAGTAAAAGCAGAAGATCATATTACTGATCTGGCAACCCATGTTCAGCTCACAGAACAGCAGATGAAAATCAGCAAGCTGGGTGCCCTGTTTTTAATGGTATCTCAAGGTGCTGTGATGATCGGAGAAGGTCAGGAATTTGCACGAAGCAAAGTTATCGCCAGAACCGATGCACCTGATCCCCATCAAGGACAGATTGACCATAACAGCTATAACAAAGATAATGAAACCAATTGGATTAATTATGAACATCGAGAAATCAATCGAGAATTGTATGATTATTACAAAGGATTAATTGCACTCAGAAAAACGCATCCAGCGCTTCGAAAGTCACAGCGAAAGGGCATTCATTTCTTAAAATGTGAGAACGAGTTTGGTCTGGGATTTTGGATCGACAAAGGTTCGTCTGGAGATACCCATGATATACTGGTGCTGATGAACGCCGATCCAATAAAAAAGGTGAAATTTAAAATCCCAGAAGGTTCGTGGTCAATCGTTGTTGATGGCAAGCATGCTGGAGTTGATATAATTGATACAAACCTTTCAGGAGAAATTGAAGTGCCGACCACAACAGGATTGGTATTAGTGAAAAATAATGATTAGTCATTCCAGATATTATTTGCTCAAATTTTGAAAATGTGCGTTGAAATTTATCGATGCACTTTTTTATTTTTGCTAAAGTTAAAAATAACATATTTGCTTTTTTTGTCATATTATATTAAAAAGTGTTTGCAATTTAAAAATATTTTTTTAAATTGTAGATTAATTTTTGGAGGAAGCTTTAATGAAGTTAGCTGATATTCTATCAGATGATCATGTGATAATCCCCTTGAAGAGTCATGAAAAACAGAAAATTATCGAAGAAATGGTTGATCATCTTTTTGAGAAGAAAAAAATCAGAAATCGTGATAAGATTTTAAAAGCCATACTTGATCGTGAACGAGTAATGAGTACTGGTGTTGGAGATCATGTCGCTATACCACATGGTAAAGCTGAAGGGGTCAATGATATTGTCGCATCATTAGGAATTACAGACGGTGATGTAGATTTTCATTCCATTGATAATAAACCGGTTCGCCTGATATTTTTGCTTGTCGGTCCCCCTGATAAAACTGGACCTCACTTGAAAGCGTTAAGCCGAATTTCTCGATTAATGCATCGCGAAGATTTCCGTGCTAAATTATTACATTCCAAAACTGCAAAGGAAGTGATGAATATTATTCAAGAAGAAGAAGAAAAATATTTTGAGACAAATTGATATGATATCCAAGACTCGATTAAAAAACATTCTTGCTCTCAAACATAAAAAGTTTCGTAATGAACAAAAACTGTTTCTAATCGAGGGATATCGGCTATGTCAGGAAGCAATTCGTTCGGATTTTTCTGTTGAGACACTTCTTATAAATTCCAACATATTGTCTCGCCAAAAATTGGATGAGATTATCCAACTTGCTAAGACAAAACAAGTTGAAGTAGTTGAGATTCAGGAAACGGAGGTTAACAGGTTAGCGGGGACAGATAATTCCCAGGGAATTTTCTGTATAGTTAAACAGCGTGAAGATCGTCTTGAGTTTATTCTGAATCACACCAATAGATTTTTGGTTATTATCGATCAGGGTCAGGATCCAGGAAATGTTGGCACAATTATTCGCACCTGCGATTGGTTTGGAATCGATGGCGTTTTCTTAAGTAAAGGAACAGTAGAGCTATTCAATTCAAAAGTAGTTCGGTCGACCGTTGGCTCGATTTTTCATATCCCTATTTTTGAAGATGTAGACCTTGAGTTGCTTTTTCCTCGGTTAAAGCAACTTGGTTATCATCTCTTTGCAGCAGACATTAATGGAGAATATCTTTATCATCATGTGGATTATCAAATCCCAATGGCTCTGGTTATCGGAAATGAGAACAAAGGAATCAGTAAAAACTTTGCTGGCTATTTTGATAAGACAATTAAAATTCCTTCTTATGGAAAAGCAGAATCATTAAATATGGCGCTTGCTGCAGCAATTATGATGAGTCGAATGGTTAATTCAATTAAAGAGTGAGAGTTTATGAATACAGAACACCAACCAGACCAATATCCTCAACCAAGACATGTTTTTATCGTCCTTCTTGTCACTATGTTTGTCACCTTTACATTCGGTTTAATCGGAGTAGCCATTGGCGGGAAAACTGAAATCTTTTTATTAGAAGCGGTAATTATTGTTCCTGCATTGTTTTTCACTTTGAGAAATAAATATTCGCCAGTAGCAGTTTTTCGTTTGAAACCGGTTAATAAGAACATAATAGCAATTAGCATTGTAATTGGTATTGCTTTTACGATTATATCTGATGAGATCGACCGTATCGTACAAATATTTTTTCCAATGCCATCGACGATCCAGGATGCTATCAATGAAAACTTAAAAATTCATTCCACTTCAGATTTAATTATTATTATTTTTTCGGCAGTTTTTCTGGCTGCGATTTTAGAAGAGATGTTATTCCGAGGATTCGTTCAAACCAGCTTTGAGGATAATTTCGATGTTACAAAAGCTGTTATGTCCACTGCTCTCATTTTTACTGTCATTCATTTTAATCCCTGGTGGGGCATTCAGATGTTGATATTTGGCATCATTTTAGGAGTATTGGCATGGAAAAGCAATAGCGTTATTCCTCCAATAATCATACATTTAATCAATAATTGTATTGCGCTAATCTTCTCTAACTTACAGCCTGAAAATTATCAATGGTATCTATACAAGGATCATGTAAACATCCCAATTCTAATTGCGGCTGTTGTTATCGTAGTCTATGGGATCAAATTGTTTTATCGCCTCTGCGATTATTCTGAAAATTACGGAAGTGAAATAAAATAAATTTTGCATTATAATCTTATAAGAATTTATTTTGTAGAAGCCAGCAAAATACCAATAGGAAAGTCATTTAATCTCACTCTATAAACACTTTCAACTCATTCCCTGAACATCTTTAACAAAGGAGAGAATTTTGACCTTCTCAAACGATGTACCAAATATAAGAATCGGCATTATTCAATCAACAGATCGAGTAAGTTTTCAATGTAATCAAAATTTTTCAATTAATAACTTAAACGGAGAATGCTTGTTTTTAGGTTTCCCGAACCAACAGTACATATTAAACATCCGTTCCAGCAAAGCGGCTGAAATTCGTTATCAGCTTCGTGCTGGAATTGAAAAGGATTTAGATAAAGCTGAAAAATGGGTAACTGAGTTCCAATACCAGGGATTAAAACCACAAATTCGTACCGTCGGCATATCCTTCAACATTGGTAATCATAGAATTGATAATCGAGAACACTGGATTGTCATCGGCGATTTCCCAACTTATGAAGAAGCGAAAGAATTTCAAAACCAGCAAGATCAGCCAGGAGAATATGTGATTGTTGAAAAAATCTTAACACCCCCTTCTGGTGAAATTGAACTTTCAGGTCAAAATCTTGGCGCTGGAGTATGCATTGTACCAAATATCATGAATGAATCAACGCATATCACTGTTTCAGATGTTACAATTGGCATTCAGTTTCACTGGCAAAGATATGAGGATCTGGACTATCGCGGTATTATTGAAGTGGGATATAATAACCAGGGCAAGCTTGTTGTTATTAATGAATTGGATTTAGAAAATTATCTGGTAAGCGTCAATTCATCTGAAATGACACCAGATTGTCCAATAGGACTTTTAGAAACACAGACTGTAGTTGCTCGCAACACAGTTCTGGCGACGATGGGGAAGCATCATTATAATACCAATTTTCATCTTTGCTCGGATGATCATTGCCAGTGTTATCAGGGGAAAAAACGGGAACAACAGGTCTCTCGTCAGGCTGTGGAAAATACCTGGGGTGAGGTGATTATGTACCAGGGTGAGATCTGTGATGCTCGTTATTCGAAGATATGTGGTGGAATCATGGAGGGCTATCATAATGTCTGGGAGAATCGTAATATCCCTTATATGGTTATGGGTGTTGACAGCGATCAACCGATCGACCATCCAGCAAATACAGAGGAAAAAGCCAAAAAACTGATCGACACAGATGTCCCTGCATATTGTAATACCAGGTTACATACATTACCGCCAAAACTGGCAAATCTTTATTCAACAAAAAATTTGTTTCGATGGCAGGTAAAATATCAGCGTCGACAATTGGAACGGATTGTTCAGAGAAAAACCGGTATGGATATCGGGGAGCTGCAAGACATTATTCCATTAGAACGCGGTGATTCAGGGAGATTAATCTATATCGAAATTGTAGGATCAAAAAAGAGACTGAAAATAGGTAAGGAATTAGAAATACGCCGTGTCCTTTCAGAAAGTCATTTGTATAGCTCATGCTTTTATATAGAAAAAAAATTAGCTGTTGATGGCAGGGTGGAGCAGTTTATTTTAAAAGGTGCAGGATGGGGACATGGGGTAGGACTTTGCCAGGTGGGCGCAACAGTTATGGCAATGAAAAATATTCCTTATGATAAAATTTTGAAACATTATTATAAAAATATAGAGCTACTAAAATTATATTCTAATAAGTAATTGAAATTTTAAAAATTAAAAAGCCCTATAAAATTGAAAATAAAATTACGCAAATTAATCCAATTGCTTTTATTGTACTTTTGTAATTTTGGGTAAATTAATTTGTCAGGGAGACTTGGGAACTCTCCTTAGGTTAATTGATTCACATCTGAGATTAGGGGGGGGCCAGCATCGAACTGGGAACGCGATGCTGGCCTTTTTTATTACATGAAAAAATTTTTATTTTTATTGTTGAGTCCAATCCAAAAAGTTTGATAACCGATGCCATCGCTCTCATTAATCTCACTTCCTAAAATATTTCTGCAATATTCTCCTTGATTTTAAAATAAAATTGTCTTAAGTTCCAAGTGAATATATTTGATGAATTAGTTAAGAACATAGTTTCGTTTATCGAAGATATGCCAATTTTTTAGGAGCATTGACTAATGAATAAGATTCTTGATGCTTGATACTGGATGTTTCAAAATCAAGTATCAAGAATCCATCATCATTTTCTTATGCTGAACTTTGAAATTCCGATACAGTAAAACAACGAAGAAAAATCGAAATGCTCACAACAACAGATTTTTTGGTCATCGGCAGCGGTATGGCTGGCTTATCATTAGCATTAAAGGCTGCGAAACACGGAACCGTTGCCATCATTACCAAGAAGGAAAAAGCAGAATCCAATACCAATTATGCCCAGGGTGGGATTGCTGCGGTATTTTCAACGAATGATTCTTTTCAGCTACATTTTGAAGATACAATAAAAGCTGGTGCTGGATTGTGCCATCTTGATGTGGTAAAGCTTCTGGTTTCAAAAGGACCTGACTGTGTTCGGGAGTTAATCGATTGGGGCGTTCAATTTTCGTATCGCCAACAAAGTAAAGCAAACGAACTGGATTTGGGACGAGAAGGGGGGCATAGCCGAAATCGGATCGTCCATGCAAAGGATTTGACGGGCAAAGTTGTAGAACAATCCTTACTCGATTCTATAAAACAGCATCCGAATATCACGATATATGAGCAACATATTGCAATCGATTTGATCACCGAACACCATCTTGGATTAGATGCAGACAAAGATAAATTGCCGCTACATTGCTGGGGGGCTTATGTCCTGGATGAAAACAACGGTCTTATAAAACAGTTCCTGGCAGGGGCAACGATTCTGGCAACTGGCGGCTGCGGACAAATTTATTTACATACTACCAATCCGCTAATTGCCACCGGCGATGGCGTGGCAATGGCTTATCGGGCTGGCGCTAAAATTGCGAATCTGGAATTCATGCAGTTTCATCCCACCACTTTACTTCATCCAAATGCAAATTCTTTTCTAATTTCTGAGGCTGTCCGTGGGTTTGGCGGAGTATTAATGACTCAGGATGGACAGAAATTCATGAAAAAGTATCATTCTATGGCTGAATTAGCACCTCGAGACATTGTCGCTCGCGCCATCGATGCCGAATTAAAAAAACGTGGCGAAGAGTTTGTCTATCTTGACATTACTCATAAAAATAGCCAGGAGATTAAAACCCGATTTCCCAATATTTATGAGAACTGTAAAAGTTATAATATTGATATCACTGCACAGCCGATTCCAGTGGTACCAGCAGCTCATTATATGTGTGGAGGCGTGCTGACTGATATTCATGGACGGACGACCATCACAAATCTTTACGCTTGTGGCGAAGTTGCCTGTACTGGCGTGCATGGCGCCAATCGACTGGCATCCAATTCCCTACTGGAAGCGGTTGTCTTCGCAGACCAGGTTTACAAGCATATCATTAGCAATTTAAATTCACGATATACATTTCCCGGTATCCCGAAATGGAACGACGAAGGGACTTTTAATCAGGAGGAGTGGGTACTCATTTCACACGATAAAGAAGAGATTCAAAGTTTAATGTGGGATTATGTCGGTATTGTTCGATCAAACCTGCGGTTGAAGCGGGCGCTGCGTCGCATCAATTTAATCTCGAAAGAGATAGAAAATTTTTATAAAAAAACAAAGATTACAGCAGGACTCCTTGAGCTTCGCAATCTGGTGACCGTCGCTAAACTTATTATTAATTGTGCCATTTATCGAAAAGAAAGCAGGGGACTACATTATACCACAGATTATCCAAACAAAGATGATCGATATTGGTCCAGGGACACAGTGCTAATTCAAAAAAATGGGAAATTGAGTTTTTTAAACAAATAGATCGAAGAATACGTTTGGCTACAATAACTTAAGTTTATATGGAGATTTGTAAAATAAGATAGCTTGTCATTTCGAGCGAAGTAAGAAATCTGATTAACCAATTGATATCATAAGATAAACAGATTTCTCAATCCATTCTTTTTGGTGAATTTCGTTCGAAATTATAGTACTATTTTGATTTTGCAGAAATCTAAAGTTTGCAAGAAATTTTTTTAATAACAAAACTCTGCATACCTCTGCGGTCTCAGCGATCTTTGCATTGGAAAAGATATGAGTAAGGATTAGCTTTCCAAGAGAAGGGGAAATAGAGGGAGAGTTCTAAGTCTATAATTCACAAATGGTTTTTTTAAAATATGTCTATTAAAGTTCAGAATTTCATACTGATTCCATCGCTCCAACCGATGGAATCAGTGCATTAATAACTTTCGCACTTTTCTTCTGTAATAAAAATTAAGTGAGGAGTTGATATGGGATTTACCCCGCTTGATTACGGAATTCTTTTTGTTTATCTGATTGGTGTAACAATTCTTGGTTCCTGGTTTGGGAAATATCAAAAGGACACGCGGGATTATTTTCTTGGGGATAGAAATTTGCCCTGGGGAGCAGTCTGTTTTTCAGTGGTAGCCACCGAAACCAGCACGCTGACGTTCATCAGTATCCCTGGTATCGCTTACCTGACGAATCTTAACTTTCTTCAGCTTACTTTTGGCTATTTAATTGGGCGAATCATTGTAAGTTTTGTCTTTTTGCCTGCCTACTATAAGGGGGAACTCTCTACAGCCTATGAATTTTTAGGCTACCGTTTTGGAACTCGGATGAGAAACTTTTCTGCCGTAATATTTCAAATCACTCGCTTATTAGCAGACGGCGTAAGATTATTTGCCACTGCCATTCCGCTCTCGGTGATCACTGGCTGGAGCTACCCGGTTTCTATCGCGGTAATCGGTATTTTGACAATTATTTATACCTATATCGGCGGCATTCGGGCAGTCGTCTGGATCGATGTTATTCAAATGGGGATTTATCTCGGTGGCGCGATTATCGCTGGCATTTTTCTACTCTCCCATTTCCAGGGCGGCTGGCAGGATGTTGTTGCGGCTGTTGCGCCTGAAAATAAATTTCAGCTTTTCAACTTTGAATTCGGTAACAATATAAAAGAATTTTTTACTGGCGGATATAATTTTATTGCAAGTGTGCTTGGCGGAATGTTTCTCTCCATGGCTTCCCATGGCACAGACCAGCTAATCGTCCAGCGTTTGTTGACCTGCAATAATGTGAAGAACAGCCAGAAAGCGCTGATTACCAGCGGAGTGTTGGTGATTTTTCAGTTCGCTTTATTTTTGTTTTTGGGACTCATGCTGTATACCTTTTATAATGGACAGCCAATTGGTGCGGGCAGTGATTTTCTAACCAGTTCTGACCAGGTTTTCCCAAAATTTATCGTTGAACAGTTGCCGGCTGGGCTATCCGGAATTATTATCGCCGGTGTTTTTGCGGCTGCCATGTCCACACTGAGTGGATCATTGAATTCACTGGCGTCTTCTTCAATGCTGGATATTTACAAATCTCGATTTGGCAGAGATAATACACCTCAAAAAGACCTGTTTATTTCCAGAATTATTACTGCGGTTTGGGGAGTTATTTTTATCGGTGGCGCGATGTTATTTAAGGATAGAAATAATCCAGTGGTTGAATTGGGATTGGCTATCGCTTCTTTTACGTATGGCGGCCTGCTGGGAACTTTTTTGATGGGCGTCTTTTTCAAGCGGATTACAGAAAACGTTGCCATCATTGCCCAATGGAGCGCGATCTTTTTTATGACCTGGATTATTGGTATCCAGGGAATTGCGCAGTATGTAATTATCGGCATTAATGTATTGGCGTTTATCTGGATTTTTACCAAGCTTTATGATCGCAAGGAACAGATTGTGATTACGA
>SMTZ1_10004892_pt1 | contig 15690 bp, 10 predicted proteins | sample DeeMarSWOR136_30_FD_25667 | JGI IMG/M metagenome (IMG submission 25667)
TAATCCGCAGGATAAAGTTTTTCTGTGTCTTCCGGCACTACCTGCGGATTCATATAAACGAGGCCGCATTTGGTGCACCGTACGTAGGTGAATGTACCGCCGATTCCATGTAAACGGTCCCTGGCGTCGAAGAGGAAAGTTGATTCCGTGCTGCTGCATAAATTGCATGGTACTTTTTGTGTTCTAATCATATCTGTTTTACGCGATGGACTAAGTTAAATATAAAACTGTTTACCACGGCAGCTTTTTCGCCCTTACATAACGATGCAACTTTATTATAATCTTTTTTGACGGCAGAGAAGTCAGAACCAGTCCTCCCCAGCTCTCGAGAGAACGAGGATATACTTTAATCGCCTTGCAATAATATTTTCTCGCCCGCCTGATATTGCCATCGGCGGCGAGCCAAAATCCCGTAAGAAAATAAGACTTTGAATAGCGTTTTTCTATTCTCTTTCCAATCCTGGTTTTTAATTCGGGATATTTCCGCAGAACTCTTTTCAGGGCCGCTCTTGTTTTGGCGTAGCTTTTGACCTTATTTGCGCCTTTGGAAGTGCTTGCCGGATGTCTTCGCCAGCAGCCCAAAGGCTCGGGATCGTAGTAAACTTTGCTTAAATGAGCGACTTCTATCCACTTCATATAATCGGTGATTGGTCCCGGCTTTTCTAAGGGCCCTGTTTTTTTAAGCACTTCGGCACGTACCATTACCGTTATCATCGGAGTAAAGCAGTAATGCAGAGCAAGCATCTCGGCCACATCGCCCGGCACTACGGGGTATACATCGCTGAATTTTCCGATTTCTTTGCTATTTGAATCAATAATCAAAGCATCGGCAAAGACCAATCCCAGCTCCGGGTCGCCATCGAGAGCGGCAACCTGTTTGGTGAATCTATCGGGCAGGACTACGTCATCGCTATCCACGAAACAAATGTATTCGCCTTTTGCCAGGCTTAATCCCCGGTTGCGGGCGACAACGACACCCTGGTTTTCCTGAGTAAAAATCTGTGCCCTCGATGAAAAGTTTTTGGCTGTCTCAACGGTTTTGTCGGTACTGCCATCATCAACCAGTATGATTTCGAAATCCTGAAATGTCTGCTTTTCGAGACTTTCCAGCGTCTCGGCAATGTAATCCTGATGGTTGTAAGATGCTATAATTATCGACAGTTTTGGTGTCACTGCGAAGTCCTCGTCAATTCGGTATTTTATGATACAGCTCGATATATTGTGAAGCCACTTCATTCCAGGTAAACTTTTCCGCTTGTCTTCTTGCTGCGACGGCCATTTGTTTGTAAAGCTGCCGGTCGTCTGCTATTTTTCTCACCGTATCGGCAATCTCCCGGGCGTCTGCATTGTTTACAATAATTCCGTTATCGGCTATCAGCTCATCCACACCTTCGCAGCGTGTAGTAACTATCGGCAGGCCGGAGGCCATCGCCTCGAGCATCGCGTTGCTCATTCCTTCCTGCATGCTGGCACTTATAAATATATCACTTTGTCGATAAACTTGCGGCATATCTTCGGGGTCGATTCTGTCTTTGAGCTCGATAATGTCAGCGAGGCCCTTTTCCAATGCTATTTGCTTTAGACTCTGTTGCATTTGTCCGCCGCCAACTATTTTGAAACGGATCTTACAGCCTTCTCTGTGCATAATCTCGACAGCGTCTATCAGGATTTCCACCCGTTTGGTAACGGACAGTCGGCCGACAGTCAGGAGTCTGAGTGTATCCGATTTATTGTTGGTTTCTGCGGGCTTGAATCGCTCCAGGTCAACAGCGTTAGGAATAACGTCAATGGTCACCGACGGCAGAAACTTCAGGGCACGGTTCTTCAAACCCTCGCTGGGCGCCACAAGAGCGGCGGCCTTTTTCCAAATCGCCTTAAACACAGGGCCGAGAATTTTATAATCGAGCTTTAACCTTGCATGCTCTCCGGGCACATCCGAACCGCGCAGTGAGATTATGTATGGCAGCTTACCGGCGGTTCGATAGCAGAGCCAGCCGGTTGGGAAACCGAAAAAGGCGTGGACAAAATCATAATCATTTTCCCGCAGCAGTTTTCGGTAGCGACATTTGGCTTTGAAGAGCCACTCGATTACTTCTATCTTCCGCCAGAAATGCAGTTGTTTCTTGTGCAGGCCGACTTTGTAAATAGTGATATTGTCCGCGAAGCTTTCTTTGAAGAAGCCCGGCTTTGGGGCCGAGGTTAAGGCGTCGACCTTCAAATCCCTGCTGCCGGCGTATTGCTGCAGGAGGCACCGATGAGCGTTAGCGGCTCCGCCACCAATCGGCGGAAACTCATAATTGAGCATTAGTATCTTCATTACTTACTGACCGTTTTGTGGGCGATAACGTATAAATTTGTTTGCAGCGCAAGAGGCAGACGTCGAAAATTTATATGTTTAAAGATATTGCTTATCGGCCCCAGTTTTTTCCTTAGCTTGTTCAGGGTGAATTCGTTGACAGGATTCATTTTGACGAATTTTATTTCGAATCCGTGTTTGGACAACCGGCGTTTTAACCGGCCGGGCGTATGCAGGGACGGATGTGCCCGCCGCCATATCAAAGACTTATGGTACAGGGTTTCAAAAATCATATTGCTGTATTTGTTTGGTGTCTGGAAGAAGTAGAAACCGTCCATTCGAAGGACACGATGCACTTCGCTTATGTGTCTGTCTATCCTCGCGATATGCTCGAATAAATCGAAGCTCAACACGACATCGAATGTCTGGTCTTCAAACTGCAAATCCTCGGCCGGCTGTACCTGAAGTTTGATATCGCCATATTTTTTCAGTCCGTAGGCAATCGCTTCGCCTGAAATATCCGTACCGGTAATATCGTATCCCTGCCTGCTCAGCTCAGAGACTATGCTTCCGATACCGCAGCCGATTTCTAAAATCCTGTCATTTTGCTTTAGAAGGTTGGTTAGGGAGAGAAATTCCAGGTTCGTCCGAAGGTTGCCGCGTTGTTCTTTGCCCGCCGCAAGTTCCTTTCGCCAGCCTTTATCGTAGAGCTCCTGCTGGTTTTTGAGTTCTTCATCCATTTTTAGTTAAATGGTTAAATGGTTAATTAGTGAATTGGTTAATTGAACCTGACCTACTCACTACTCACCAATTAACAACGCTTCATCGCTGAAGCTTTGGAGCGTAGACAAGTGACTACTCACTGTTTTTATTTATTTGCGCTGGAAAAGAACATGCGGATTGACGAACGTCCGAACGATTTTATAATTTTTCATAACGAATTCTCTGAACGGTTTCATCGCCTCGTATCGAAGCGCCTCATTGGGCTCGATTTTCTCACGCAGCAATTTTTCATACATCTCATCATATTGGCTGACAATTTCCTGAGCAGCAGGCAGGAATCCTTTTTGTGTTCGAGGCCATAATTCCAGCGGCGGTCTGTCCCAAGGGAAGTGGTCCTTGCGGCTGTCAACTATAAATTTCGGCGGGTCCTTCTCGAACGCATCTAATATCTCATCGATTCTTTCAGAAAGATCATTTGGTGAGAGTGTATGCATCGTTCCTTCAAATGCTTTCGGCGTCGGACTCAATCTCTGCGCTGCAACATATATTCCCGGTACCCAGCCCCAGACGTAGATTTTGTCGTTTAGTGTCGAATTGTTTCGTATGTATTCGCCGATGAGCATCCATGCATATTTTGAGTGCTGGGAAATTTCATCCATCTTCTGTGCATAACCTCTATCTTTTTTCGGATTACCCGTGGCACGATCGCGGTAGATGGCTCCCGAATGGGGGCTCTTTTTGAGGCCGAAGAAGACATGCTGTGACATAATTATCATCAACACAACCCCGACAAATCCTGTTATCATCCACCTGGTTTTGTACGCGGTGCTCTTTACTTTGTTATGGTAAATCGCAATCAGGTATCCTCCCAACATTGCAGCCGAAGCGTTCAAGGGCAGGTAATACTGCTCGTACGAACGCGGGCTTATCCAGACGAACGCCATATCCAGAAACCACCAGACGGCAAAGAGCAAGACAAACCGGTCGTAGCTTCTCGATGCTCGATGCTCGATGCTCGATACTCGATTAGAAATGAGGATAATGATTCTGATAATGATTGACCCGAGTGCCAGGGCGATGGGAAGTATTAACGCCCGATACCAGCGGAACACTCTGAGCTTTGCCTGTTTGATTTGTTCGGGCTTTAGTATCTGCCAGCTATCGCGAACGTATGCGGGCATTAATTTCATTAGAAGCCCCTGCTGGTCAGATTTGTTCTGGACTGAGCTTTGGTTGGCATCCGAGTTGGATTCTTCGATTGGCTGCTCGGGGGTATCCTGTGAAGCCTGTAGCCTTGTAGTAAAGGGACCCCAGAAAGAGTAATAGGGAAAATAATTCCTCGGTGCTTTTTGAATTACCAGCCAAAGACATATCGGGCTGATGCTGATAAACGCCCCTGCCAGGAGTAACAGGATATCGGTGCCTGTTTTTTTCCAGCTTCTGTGCTTAAGCAGCGGCTGGGCAATCACGAATAAACCGACCGCACCAATTACGGAAAAGCCGGTTTCTTTAAACAGCGGCGCCCATGCGACAAAAGCCCCTGCCAGGCACGCAAGCCACCATTTGCCGCCGAGCTGATACAGAACCAAACAGCTTATCCCCAGGACCATAAAGGCAATCATATGCTGTTCTTTTACATTGCCGAATTTTGCGATAAGCGGGGCGGAAAGATATGTCGAGGCGATAATTACACCCACGGCGGCAGGCAGGATTCCAAAGAGCTTTTGCATTGCGATAAACATCATTACCAACGCTGCCGCCTGAAGAATCATCTGTAACAGTTTTGGTCCGGTTTCATTAAAGCCGAACACCCGGACGCCCAACATATTTATCAGCAATGTCCCCATCTGAGCGCTGGGTTTTTCATCGACGCCGATTTTAGCCCCATCAAGTATGTGTTTGGCTGAATAAACGTAACAGCCGCTGTCGTAAGGGTCGGGAGAGTTGAACTCGAAATACTTGCCCATACAAAATGGAATCGCCACCAGAATTGCTATTATGATGAAAGGTACGAATGGTTTGCCAGGTTCCCGCAAGGCGGGGGCCCTGCCCAGTAATTTGACCATGCTCCGCCAGACTCCGCCTCGACGAGCAGGTGCGCTTACTTTGTGTTTGTGAGGTTCTATTCGTTTTCTTGAGCGTTTGTGTTTTCGGACGGGCTTGCTCATTTCTGGTCTTCCTTTTTTGCGGACGACTCGAGAATTTCTTTGATGACGTAGGTCGGCCGGTTTTGTGATTCGTGATACGTGCGAACAAGAAGCTCCGCGAGCAGACCCATCAGAATGAATTGAATGGTGGCAAGGATGCAAACAGCCGTCAGAATCAGGAGCGGATTACCACTCATATCGGTTCCGAAATATAGTTTCTGATAGAGCACTATCAGGCCGAAGAGGATTGCACCGAATGCGCCAAGCAGCCCCAGGCCGCCGAAGATATATATCGGTTTTGTGGAAAATGACCCGAGGAACTTGACGGTGATAAGGTCTAATATTACTTTTAATGTTCGTCCCAGGCCGTATTTGGTTTTGCCGGTGGTTCTGGGTCTGTGGTTGACCGGCATTTCAGCGATTCTCGCCCCGCTCCAGCTTGCCAGGGCGGGTATGAAACGGTGCATTTCGCCGTATAGTTTTGTTTCCTCGATGACCTCCCTTCGGTACACTTTCAGCGTGCAGCCGTAGTCGTGGAGTTTTACGCCCGTAATCCTGGAAATCAACCAGTTGGCGATTTTGGAGGGAAGCAGCCTGGTGAAGGCGTTATCGTGTCTTTTTTTTCTCCAGCCGCTTACGACATCGAATCCTTCATCGAGTTTGGCAATCATTTTAGGTATGTCCGCGGGGTCGTTTTGCAGGTCGGCGTCAATTGCGACGATGACTTTGCCTCGTGCATGGGCGAAGCCGGCGCTCAGAGCCGCGGTTTGGCCGAAGTTCTTGCGAAAGCAAATGACCCTGATTGCGGCGTCGGTCTTTTGCAGCTTAGCTAATATATCGAAGCTGTTATCATTGCTGCCGTCATCGATAAAGATTATTTCGTATTCATATACGTCCGTTAATGTTTGGGTGATTTGCTCATAAAGCGGGCCGATATTGTCCTGCTCATTCAACAACGGCACAACTACTGAAATTTCGGGGCCTTGAATATCCATACTTTACTTCCTATAATAATGACTGTTATAATAATAGTTAAAATATCGGCTGTAAAGCAGAACGCCAGCAGTTAAAATCGGTGGCAAATAGGCGAAAGGACGAGAAAATTTATCCTTGGCGGCCCTACTGCCACTCTGCGAAGTAGCTCGCTGCGAAGCACGAGCAGATCTGCTGCGGAAAACGGAGAAAAAGAAATCGGACCTGAGAGTTTTATTGCTGAAAATCAACCTGCAATCGGCTCAGAATTTACTTGATTTAGGATGTTATTTTTGTTACAATATACCATGTAAATTGACCGGAAAGTAACTTTATCAACTGATTTGGAGATGGGGGAAATGAAACGAAACTATTTAATTTCAGCACTTGTTTTGAGTAGTGTTTTACTTTTTCAGTTTGGCTGTCAGGAGCAGGCTACACCGGCTGAAAAGCCCGCGACTATACCTGAGCCGGCGGTGGTTGGTTTGCCGGAGAAAGCTGAAGCTGCGCCCGCCGGTCTCGATACAGCCGCGCCGAAAATTACGTTTGAAAACATAGTTTACGATTTTGGTAAAATGGGTCTGGGGGCAGGGAGGAAAATTGCTGAGTTTAAGTTTGCAAACACCGGAGAGGGCCTGTTGAGAATCGAAGAAGTCGAGAAATGCTGCGGCGTCGTTGCGAAGCTGGATAAGACCGAATATGCACCGGGCGAAAGTGGAGTCTTGAAAGCAGAGTATGAAGCGAACCGCCCCGGATTAGACAGGAAAATTTTGTACGTCAAGAGCAACGATGAGACAAAACCGAGGATTGCTTTGACCCTTAAAGCCGAAATTGTGGCGAAAATAACTTGTGAGCCAAAGAGATTGAAACTCTTCCTTGGGGAGGAAAATGCCGGTTGTTCGAAGATTGTACTTAGCAGTCTTGATAATCAGCCGTTTACGATAGCCGGGTTTCAATCGACCGCTAATTGTATAACTGCTGATGTGGATAGCTCGGTGGAAGCGACAAAATTTATTCTTGAGCCGAAGGTCGATATGGAGAAACTGAAAGATAATCTTAAAGGACATGTCAATATCGGCCTGACTCATCTGGAGGAGAAAACGGTCGAAATTCTATATGACGTACTGCCAAAATTTACAATTAGTCCGCCGTTGATTATCGCTTTTAATGCCGAGCCGCAAAAGCCGATAGTAAGGAAAGTCTGGGTGCTCAACAATTATGGAGGTAATTTTGAGATTGAATCGGCTACATCGAAAGATAACACTGTTAAAGTTCTGAGCCGCGAGAAAATTCGCAACGGCTATCAGCTTGAGCTGGAAATAACGCCTCCGCCTGCCGAGGATAACGCGAGATTCTCGGATATGTTTGTTGTAAAGATAAAAGGCGAGGATGAGCTGGGGATTGTCTGTCGCGGGTTTTATGCGAGGAAATGACGGGTGAGTAGTAAGTGGTGAGTAGTGAGTGGCCAATTAACCGCTCACCAGTTAACTTATCCTGATGCTTTTGGGGGGTGGATTGAAAACTAACCTGTATATCATGCGATTAGTGAGCTGCATTTGTGTATTGACTCCGTTAGAAATCTTTGCCAAAGCAAAGAAAGAGGTCATTGGTGTGTTATTTCTAACGGGGTTGACGTTGTGCGCCTCGTGCGTATTAGATGTGTCGCCCGAACCTGCGGGTGAATCGACTCATACAACAGATGCGCTCACAGTCTTTTTTACCGGTAACGGACTTGGGGAGTTGAAGCCCTGCGGCTGTTCGGGCGGACAACTCGGGGGGCTTGACAGGCGAGCGGCAGTGTTCAATCGTGTGCCCGGGGACAAAAGATTGATTATCGATACAGGCTCGCTTGTGAAAAGCGACAGCGATCAGGACTTAATCAAGTTCAATGTAATACTCCAGGCTTTCAAACTGCTCGATTACGATTTAGTCAGTTTGAGCGAAAAAGACATCGAAACAGGCAAAAATTTTGGACTGTTAGATGGTACCGGCCCAGGTTTTAATATCATAAGCCCTCACGGCTCATCTGATATGAATGTTCCTGCGAAATTTACAGAAAGCCTGTTACTCAAAGGAAAGAGGGTAGTCGTAACTATTGCGGCTTTTGATGCAAAATCAGCGCCCATAGAGCAAATTAGCCAGCTTTTCGGCTCCGGCGTTAGTTCTGCAGAGGTTAACAGCGAGTCTAATCTCAATATCCTTATCCTGAACCATTGTGATGATGCCATTATTGATTTTATTGCCAAGAGGATACCTCTCGTGGATTGTATTGTATGTCCTTCCGAATCTGATGAGCCAATGGTAGTTGGCGACCCAAATAAAAGGCCTTTGGTTTTCTCGGTTGGCCGCTTCGGCAGATATATAAGTGGATTGCAAATAAAAGAAGCGCCCGGGGGCAAAGATGAGCCGGTATTGAGTTTTTTCATTGTACCTCTCGAAGAGGACTTGGAGCAGGAGGCCTCTCTCGTTCAGTTGTACAAAGATTATCAACAGCTTGTCAGGGAGAGGAATCTTCTGGAGAAACATCCGCGTTTTACTCTTCCGGATGGTTTGGAATACATCGGTTCGGAATCCTGTAAGGTTTGTCACGAATACGAATATGAAAAGTGGAGCAGTAATATCCACGCCCATGCCTATGCGACACTCGAGCGGGTCGGCTCACAGTTCGACCCTGAGTGTGTTATCTGTCATGTTGTTGGTATGAAATACGAAAGTGGGTTTGTTTCGGAGCAGAAAACAGGTCATTTGAAAAATGTCGGCTGTGAGAACTGTCATGGGCCGGGCTCGGAACATATTATGACAGCGGGGCAAACCGAGCTAACTGAGCCGAAGTCGGCCTGCATTGATTGCCATACGCCTGAGCACAGCGGCGACTACGCAGGAAATGAGAGCTCTTTTCGGAAAAAAATCGTTCATTGGAGGGAACCAAAGCCTTTGAGTAGTGTCAAATAAAAAAAGGCATAAGAGCCAAATACGAACGATTTGTGCACTTTAGAGACCGATATGATAAAGACATTGCGAATAACAAGTATTGTGGCGGCTGTTTTGGCGGTCATTTTCCTGGTATTTTTTGTTTTTCCTGTGGTTTTTGGTTTTCACAGCGATGAACACCTCGAGGAATCCCTGGATTCGCCCGGTGTGATAGAGAAATTCAACAAAACTATGGGTAGTAAAGCAAAGACAGGCCAGGACGAGATATCACCACTTGTCCAGCAGGCTGGGGCCTTTGCATTGTATTTGAATCCACCACCGGCGAAAACACCGAGAACTGCGGCAGGTCGTACTGCCGGTATTACTCGTGGACAGGCTGTTCCGCCGAAATTTAAGATTATTGGCACGAGTTATTATAAGGACCGTCCGGAGTTATCGTTGGTGTTGATTGACGAGCCGGGCAAAGGATTGCACTGGTACAGGCAGTCCAGCGAGGTCGGCCATTTTCTTATTGAGCAGGTAAAGGACGGTCTCGTTGTTTTTAATGATGGCAAAGGCACTTTCGAGCAAAAAGCCGAGCAGAAGCCGGAGTTGAGCCTTCTTGAAGGAGACTCTGCTGCATCCAGCCAAGCAGGTGCTTCCAGCCGAACAGATGTTTCGAGCCGAACAAGTGACTTCAGCAAAACAGATGTTTCCAGCCGAGCACGAGATGAGGCCGGCTCCAAAGCTACATTACCGGCTTCAAGGAGAGCTGGTACCAGCATTGCGGGGGCGAAAAGCAGAGCTCCACGGCCGCGTGGGGGTGCTGAAGACGCGGAGATTCAGGAACTCGTTGAAAGGCTAAGGCAAATACAGAGAAGTTTTAAGTCGGATAAGGCAGGTTCAGGCCCCAGTGATAAGGAAAAGGCCGCGATGATGGAAAAAGTTATTTCCGAGTTCAAATCTTCGCGTTTAAGTACCGAAGAGGCGGAAAGGTTGAGTATTTTAGGTAAAGAGTTAAAAAAGATGTTGGAGGAGCCGGAAGACACCGGCCCGAAAGAAAACAGAGATAATTAGAAGCATGTTCACGCATCGGGGGGCACATAGTACCGCAGTTTTGGGGGTTATTTTGCAAGGTTGCCGTTTCGGGCGCAGACTTATTGGAAAATAGAAACCTTGGGAGCTGGCTTAATCTAAATGAATGGGGGGAAATATCAGGGAATCAGGCTATCAGGGAATCAGGGTGGCATTGAAAGTCATGATGCCCGCTGTTTTTGGTGAGCTGATTGGCGAATTTTTACCTGAAAAGGGGGGAACTTTTAGCCTTTTTCTGTGTCTGATTAAAAGACTTATGCTCGTCCAGCACGAAATTTTACTAAAAGTTGGTTCTGGGCTAAAAAAAGTGCTTATATTAGCGGTTTTGAGCCGGTACGTCCGGTAAGCGTGAAAGCCATTTTGTATATTTTTTAATTTATCGGATTAAGGGGTGATTAATAATGGTGAAACAGCGAATTTCCACCGAAAGGCGTCCTGCGGACTGCGGGGGCATCTGCCGCGACTTGGCACCGCCAAGCGGGCCACGGCGGGTTGGCAGATTTTTTGTTGTATCATTAGCTTTGTTGTTATTCAGCACTAATCTTTTAGCTGCTCAGCAGGGTGATTCTGAGAAGGTGGAATACAAGGTTTTTCCTTTGAAGTACATATCTGTTGAGCAAGGCAAGAAGTATCTTATCGAGGCCGGGGTAGGGACGACGGTTTCGCCGTTTCCCGGTTCGTCTGCGCTTTTGGTGACGGCCAAGCCGGACGAGCTGATCAAAGCAATGACTATTTTGAATCTTGTTGATTGCCAGGGTCAATTTGCAGTAAGGACGGCATTCGGCGCCTCAGTGGCTAAGAATCTTCCGTCCAACGAGCAGGTCGCGGCAAAAGTCGGTAATATATCCATCGGGAGCTTTTTTAACCCGCCAGCCGTTAATGCCAAAGTCAGGGCAATTATGGATATCCATAATGATGCTTTGGTCGTTGTTGCACCAGTGAGCTCAGTGGACAAAATTATTTCTGCTGTCAGGCAATTGTCGCATCCAGGTGAGCGGATAACACAAAGCGGGCCGGTTGCCCTAAGTAAGTGGAAATCTCCTGAATTAGCCAGGCCGGATGTGCTGGGACTCCGTTTTGCAGCAAAAGAAGAAGTAAGCACCCAGCCAAACGGCGTTGCAGCGGTACCGGAGCAAGAGCAAAAGGTGCTGGAGCAAAAGGCACCGGTACCTGAACCGTCTGCTGTTATCCGGCCTTATGAAACGAAGCCGATTACTAATGGGGAAGATGTTATTCAACTGGCTTTGCCGGAGAAGCTTGACATAGCGGAATTTTTGGGCTTTGTAGGTGAGCATTTAAATCTGAACTACCTCTACGATCCAACAAAGGTCAAAGGCGATGTTACACTCAGGCGTCATGGCAGGCTTCGAGGGCCTATCAAGTTAAAGGAGCTGTATCCTCTGCTTGAACAGGTGATGCAGTTCCATGGTTTTGCGATGACTCGCAGGGGCGATCTGGTAAGTATAGTTCCCGCAGCAGAAGCGCAAAATATTGACCCTGATTTGTACCCTGACGCGAAGGATATTGAGATGGGGGATGCAGTTATAACTCGTGTCTTTAAGCTGCAGCATATAGATACAACCAACGCAAAGAATCTTCTGGATGGGATGAGTCTTGTCACCGAAGTCAGACCAATACCTGAAACCCAAACGCTTATTGTTACTGGATTCGCCTACCGTATGCCGCGTATAGAGGCACTTCTGGAGCTGGTTGATAAGCCCGGAAAACCGAAAAGGTTCAGGTTCAGGCAGTTGCGGTACACGATGGCCCAGACGCTTACTCCGAAGATACAGACTCTTGCAGAGCAATTAGGAACTATATCCATTACTATTGCCGAGGCGCCTGAGGCACCGAGAACCACCACAAGTGCCCGCAAGCCGGGCGAAACAACGGCCCAATACCAGCTCCGCCTTCGCCAGGAAGCACAAGCCCGCGCGCGAAGGGCGGCCACACCCTCACCGGCGGCGGCTGAGCCGGCCAAACCCACCGTATATCTGGATGCCGACGAAAGAACGAACCGCGTTTTGATGATAGGTCTTGATGAGCAATTAGACGCCGTCGAGGAGTTAATAGATACGCTTGATGTGGCACAGCAGGACCTGAGGACCCTGAGATTATACAAAATCGTGCATGTTGATGCCGAGGAGGCAAAAAAGAAACTGGAGGAGCTTGGTATAATTACTCCCATCCAGACGACAAGTTATCCTTATTCTTCGAGAATTACGGGCGATGCTCAGCCGACGACTCCAACGACCAGAACCCCAACAACAACGAGGATCCCGGCAACAACGAGGAGACAAATGACCGGTGAGGGAACCGAGCCCCTTGTGGGTGAGCCTCAGGTAGTGATAGTTGAGCCGACGAATTCGCTTTTGGTTAATGCAACTGCTGAGCAGCACGTCCAGATAGCAACGATTCTCAGCTATGTGGACAACGAAACGGACGTAGAGGAGATACCTTATCAGATTTACCCGCTCGAAAATCAGTCACCGGAACATCTGGCGACGATTCTGGAGCCACTTGTTCAAGAGACTGTTCTGGACAAAGAGGGCAAGATTGAACAGGTCGTAAAAAAACAGGAGGATCAAATTACTATAGTTCCTGACCCGAACACTTTTTCACTGATTGTCTATGCGACCAAAAAGAACCAGGATTGGATAGCGAGCCTGATAAAAAAATTAGACCAGAGGAGGCCGCAGGTACTTATAGATGTAACGCTGGTCCAAATCTCGAAGACCGATGCCTTTGAATATGATATTAATATAATAGAGAGCTTTCCGGATTTGGTGAGTACTTCCGGCCTGACCAGTGCTATTCTGCCGGGCGCAGAGGGCAACAATTTAATTTCATCGCTGTTAAACAGCGGCAGAGACCGCTTTGTTGATTTTCAGTCCAGGAGCGGTTCCGGGACCGGCTTTTATGGCGACAGGCATATTAACGCTCTATTGACGGCTATGCAGACGAAGGATTACGGCAGAGTGCTGGCGAAACCCAAAATCCTTGTAAACGATAACGAGCCCGGCACGATTAGCACAACAGATACCACCTATGTTACAAAGCAAACTGGCACTGTTATTCAGGGTGCAACGGCAGGTACCGTACAGACATCTATCGATTATCAGGGATACCCGGCGGGCATAACTCTTGAAATTACGCCTCATATCAGCCGGGGCGATTGGCTTCGGCTTGATATTAATTTGGACAGGTCAGATTTTGGAACCATCACCGGTGAAAAACCGCCGGATACTACGGGAAGTAACATTAATACGACAGTTACCGTCCCTGACGGCAGCACTATAATTTTCGGCGATATTCCTCTTATTGGCGGATTGTTCAGGAGCACGAGCAACAGCGACATACAAAGAAATCTGTATGTGTTCGTCAAGGCCGAGATTATAAGGCCTGATAGTGAGGGATTTGTGGGGACTGATTTGACACGGATATCCGATAGAAACAGGGAAGCGTTCGAAAAACACGAAATAGAATTTCAGGACTATCATGACTGGCCTGGTATAAAGCCAAAAGCAATGAAGCCGTTCAAGGTACTTGATGCACAATAATAATGAAAGAGCTGTTAATACAAACTGCCAAGCGAACCGGTCTGGTTGACGCCGAGCAATTGGCCAAATTTCTGGAAGAAAACAGCGGCCAGGGTCGGCTTGATGAAGTATTGCTTAACTGTCCATACTTCACGGAAGATGTGGTATTGAAGCTGTTTGCAGAAGCGCTCGGGTGGGAATTTATATCGGAGGTATCGGCCAAGGCCGTGCCCCCCGAATTCGTAGAAGCTGTTCCCGCCACTTATGCTCAGCACCATTTTCTGATAGGGATAAAGCCGGAAACCGATAATGGTGAGATTACCGTGGTTTTGTCCAAACCGTTGGATGCGAACGCCCTGGATAATGTCTCGAAAATGGTGGGTTTGCCGGTCAGGGCGGCGATATCCACCCGCGCAGCCATAACCTCCGTAATAGATGTCGCCTACGAGCAGAGAACGACGGTCATCGAGGAAGTGGCCGAAGAGCTTGATTCGCAAAATCTTGACCAGCTCGTGGATGAGGTTGCAAGCTCGGACGACCTTCTTGATGTGGTGAACCGGCCTCCGGTTATCAGACTGGTGAACGATATTCTCTTTCGGGCATTGCAGCTAAGGGCCAGTGATATTCACGTTCATCCTTATGAGTCAAAGATTCAGATTCGCTATCGAGTTGACGGTATTTTATATGACACGCTGAGTTTGAACAGGAATGTCCTGCCGTTGATAATCTCTCGTATCAAGGGCCGGCTTCCACAGGACGGCAGGTGCAGTGTTCGGCTCGGTCAGCGGGAAGTCGATTTGCGTATCAGCACTGTGCCGACCAGCTATGGCGAACGCAGTGTCCTTCGATTGCTCGACAAAAGCACAGGCCTGTTCGGATTAGACGAGCTGGGCCTGTGGGGGGACGATTTGAAAAAATTCGATTCTCTGCTCATTCGCTCTCACGGGGTGATTTTCGTAACCGGGCCGACGGGCAGCGGAAAAAGCACCACCCTTTACGCCTGCCTTAATAGGATTAACTCGGCAGAGAAGAATGTTATAACAATTGAAGACCCCATCGAATACCAGCTCGAAGGAATCAGTCAGATTCAGGTCGCCACTAAAAAAGGGATGACATTTGCGACGTCCCTTCGGCACGTGCTGCGTCAGGACCCGGATGTGATAATGGTCGGCGAGGTTCGGGACATTGAGACGGCCCGTATGGCGATACAATCTTCGCTTACCGGTCATTTGGTTTTCAGCACGCTGCACACGAACGACTCGGCGGGCGCGGTGAGCCGGCTTTTGGATTTAGGAGTCGAGCCGTATTTGGTAAGCTCCTCACTGATTGCCATAATAGCTCAGCGGCTGGTGCGAAAGGTCTGCCCGGATTGCAGAAAGATTGCCGAACCTTCGCCACACGAATTGAGAGAGCTCGGCCTGGGTGAGGTAAAAGCCCTGAACGGCGCGAAATTCTTCGTTGGTGAAGGTTGTGATAAATGTTTTCAGACCGGTTATCGAGGCCGAACCGGTATCTATGAAATGATGCTAATTAACGAAGATGTACGGAACCTGATATACAAAAGAGAAAGTGCCGGTACAATAAAGAAGTATGCCCTTGACGCGGGCCTGCAAACCCTGCGAATGGACGGAGCCAGGAAGGTGCTGGCCGGGATAACTACTATCTCTGAAGTCTTGAGAGTAACGCAGGCCGACGTGATGTAAGGGAAAAGAAATCAAAAATTGGATACTTGATGCTCGATGCCGGATGCTCGCAAGGCCAAAACGAGAATCGAGTATCAAGTATCGAGTATCGAAAATGCCCAGATACCATTATACAGCGATAGCAGCAAGCGGAAAAAAAGTCAAAGGCTCAATTACCGCTGAAAGCCCCTATTCGGCACGAAAGCAGCTCAGGGTGCGCAGTATTCATCCGTCGTCAATCACCCCGGTCCGCTCCAGAGCCGAAAGTAAAGCTGCATTGTTTTCAATCTTTGGTAAGCGCAGCAAGACCCAGATAATCGACTTTA
>SMTZ1_10003531_pt1 | contig 15689 bp, 14 predicted proteins | sample DeeMarSWOR136_30_FD_25667 | JGI IMG/M metagenome (IMG submission 25667)
ATCTGTGGCGGCAAGACGCATAATGGTATATGCCGCTTGAACGGGCGTATTTTCCCAAACGGCGGTAACCTTTCGTTCAACAAAGGGAGTGATTAGTTTCTCAGAATATTGTTCACTGATTACCTTCCGGATAACTTGATGTACAGTAATCATCCCTTTCAATCGACGCTTTGAACCAACGACAGGTAATCGACGAATCCCCTCATTTAAAAGAATACGGACAGCATCTTTAACGTCATCGTCCTCAGATACTACTGGCGGATCACGATCCATTAGAAGCGCTAACTGGTCCTCCTCAACTTTGCGCATAAGATCTAATCGTGAGACGATTCCCGCGAGTTCTTCTGAACCTTTCTTCACTAATGGAATTGCAGTTTTTCCATGCTCTGCCATAATCTGGAGAACAGTATCACGAGTTCCAGGAACTTCAGCCCGAGCAAATTCCGTGTGCATCACTTCTTTAACTTTCACATTTAGCGCCTCCAAAGAGTAAAATCCACTGAAAGAATAGTCTTGACAGCGAAAATCCTGGAATAAATTAGCAAGTAACGTTAAAAAGGATTCCTCAATGGGGGCTATCGAATCTTTATGTATTCATAGGCATCGCGAGCTGTATCAAAAGCGTAGTGAACCTTCTGGAAGCCTTTTCTAAATTGCGCAACATCCTTAGCTACATATTTTGGCTCTTCTTTGTCGAATACAATTCGGCGCATAAAACCTGCAATTTGGGCCATTTCATCCTTTTTCATTCCTAAACGTGTCATCTCGCTAGTACCAAGTCGAATTCCGCCTGGACGAATGTAGTCCCGTCCAAAGCGCTTATCCCATGGCAGTAAATTTCGGTTAATGATGATGTTGGCGTCTTCAAGTTTTTCTTCAACGGCCCGTCCATTACGGAGAGGAGTATCAGCAACTTCAATAAGCAAAACATGGGATTTTGTAAATCCTTTATGTTCCGCAAGAACTTTGAAACCTTCTTCCATAAGCGCTTGCCCAAGACTTTGTGCGTTCTTAATAATCTGTTGACAATACTCCTTCCCAAAAGCGAGCATTTCCGCCATTACCACTGCTTTTGCTGCTACATGATGAAGATGATGGTTACTGTGGAGCGCAGGAAAGACTCCTCGTTTAATTCGATCAGCAAACTGATCGTGGGCAACAATACATCCACCCTGTGGTCCAGGTAGCGTCTTGTGTGTGCTGAAAGTGAGACTGTCTGCTCCCTCACGAAGCGGATCTTGAAAACTATCTGTACCGACTAATCCTGCAACATGCGCGGCATCATAATTCACATATGCACCATACCCCTTTGCTACGGCCACAATCTCCGGAAGTGGTTGAGGGAATGGGAAGACCGATGCACCAAACATAAAGAAGTCAATGTGTTTCCCCTTTTTTTGTAAACGCTCAATTTTTCGAATCGTGGCATCAACATCTATATTCAATTCATACTCATCGTACTTGAAGTACTGAATTTTCAATCCACGGACTCGGCCAGCGGTTCCCCATAACCTATGGCGGGCAGAAGAAATATGACCGCCCGTAGGAATTGATAAACACATCATACGGTCACCCGGTTCAGTAAACGCCGTTAAAATACTAAGATTAGCAAGCACACCACTTATCGGTCTGACATCTGCAAAGTCCGCTCGAAAAAGCGCTTTTGTCAACTCGTTACCCATGATTTCGACTTCATCGATATACTTCGTTCCTGCATATACCCGTTCTCCAGGCCAGCCTTCGGCATACCTGTCACTGAAATCAATTTGCATTGCCTCTCGAACCGCAGGAGAATGGACGTTCTCTGACGCAATCAGATTAATCGTTTCACGCATCCATGAATGATGTTTTTCTAACAAGGCAAAAATTTGGTTGTATGCTGATCTTGCTTCGCTAGGTTTCATATTCTCCATCTCTAACAAGTTTGACTCCTTAACAGAGAGAGGATGTTTCTTCAAGAAACCTTAAAAACGGTTGGGATTTAATGATTCCAGACAAATAGTCGGTGGGAGAAACTTGCCAAAGTCCAAACGCAAACGTTCATCAGAAGGACCCATGCCCGCAGCTGGTGCAGGGTTAATTCGTTTCTTCGCAGACTCAAGTGAGGGAATAAAAATAGGACCAGTGACAGTGCTGCTACTATCAATTGCCCTCGTAGTGGTCGTTGTTATGGCCGGTCTAGGGCTGTTCAATATTTTCTTTCCCGGATTATAGTTCCAATTGATATTTGCAGTTGATAATTCTAGTAGGCTTAAAATAGTGATTACAGCAAAACTAGTTAATCAGTTGTTGACTTACAGAATTCATGGGGCTTATAATGTCGAACCCTTTCGAGGATATCCAATTAATCAAATCTCGAAACCTAGCAATTCGTGCTGGTGAAAACCGCCTACTCTTTGATCCCACAACTATTCCCAATAGATGGCGTTCACCAAAAACAACTGTATGTATATCCCATGCTCATTCCGATCACACCGCGGGTTTCACGAACAATCTCTTAAAAATCGTCACTCCCGAAACGCTGGAAATCTATAAAGCCGTTTTTGGAAAACCCACACGCGTTCATACAATACAACTTGGAAACCAGTATACACTCGAGGATGGTGGGACACTTCAACTTCATCCTGCGGGTCATATGCTAGGCGCAGCTCAATTTGTAGTTGAAAGGAATGGAACACGCTTGGTATACACGGGGGATTTCAATCTTCAATCCACTATGACCGCCAAAGGTGCCCACCCTATTCCCTGTGATGTTCTCTTAATGGAGGCAACTTACGGGCGTCCTGATGCGGTGTTTCCACCACGAGAACAAGTCTATACTGAAATTGTGGAATGGACAAGTCGAGAACTAAAAAAAGGAAAAGTTCCGGTTTTTCGCGTCTATGCCACAGGAAAAGCCCAAGAAATCATCCGAATTATCAACACCTATCTAACAGTACCTGTTGTGGTTGAACCAACCATCGCATCAATTAGCGAAGTCTATGCGCGTCACGGAGTTCCCCTTAAGTTCTTCAATGAAGAATCTGATGAGGGGCAAGAAATAATGCGCTATGGTGGCTACGTTTATCTCTCAGCTGGAAATCTACTAACGCTTCATTCTCAAATTAGGCAACCAATTTCTCGTGCAGTTGCAACGGGATGGGCAAAGATGTTTCCTATGAAGAAATTCGATAAATCCTTTGTCCTCTCCGCTCACGCCGATTTTCAACAACTCGTTGATTATATTACCGAAACACAGCCTCGTGCGGTTCATCTCACCTGTGGAAATACCGTCACCTTTGGGGCGGTGCTTGAAAAGCTGAATATCAAACAAATCGTGCCCAAACACCGGAAACAACTTGAGCTTTCTGATTTTCTCTAACTTGTTTCTTTACATTGAGATACCTGAAACGTAAGGGGTGCCACCTAATATTTCCTGCGCGGCTTTTCCAACGCGTTTACGAAAGGGAGCGGTTGTATAAACACGGATAATATCAAGATAACCTTTCAGTGACGAGAGTACACGAGAAAGTTCAACGAGATCGACTGCAATCTTCTTCTTGCCAACATAGGCGAACCCAGGAATCTTCATCGGATCTAGCTGAGACGAATGACGATACGGAACTGATGGGAGTAGTGGCGAATCCAAGTGAACTTCTTCTATAGGAACTTTTGCCTTTTTTGCGATTTCTTGTTCAATTTGAGTTCGCACACTCTCTTTGTCTAGCAAATCTACCGTCGGATGATCTTGTACGATGGATTCGACAGTATATGCGCATTTAAGCAGTTCCCGTCGCTCAAGGCGTTCCATGATGGAACTGGACGCTTTGCACTTCCTAAGGTTTGCCCAGGTTACGTAATCATCCATTGCCAAGTATTCCTCTGGAGTACTAAAAGACGAAAATCCCAATTCCTCATCAGCTGCCTTTAAGGCATTGGTTAACATTCGTTGGACACCTCGGCAAACCCTATGATAATAGATGCTGCGGAAACTAAGCACCCGGGCAATCAGAAAGGCTTCCAGTGTCGATAAAGCCGTTGTATTAACCGCTAAATTGCCTTGAAACGGCTCGGTAGTATAAATCAGTCGAAATACATCGACACTACCATACTCAGCTCCAGTGTGAAACGAATCACGCACAATATAGTCTAACTTATCAACATCCACTGAGCTGCGAATAACCTGATTAAGGTACAATCGTCCACTTTTCTCCCATTTTCCAACAGCGAGCTGACTCAGATTTATCGGATCTAATCCACCATCTCGCAGGATATCCGCTAGCTCCGAATTGTTCACAAGCCAAGTTGTAATGTCTTCATGATTTTGCCCTCGTTTCGCTAGGATTTCCTCGAAAATATGACTAAATGGTCCATGACCGATGTCATGCAACAGGGCCGCTAACCGCAGCATTTGAACCTCCATATTATCCTCTGTAATATTCTCAGCCATGATGCCTGCTAGATGCATTGCTCCCACACTGTGCTCAAACCGGGTATGATTCGCCCCAGGATAAACAAACTCTGCACCCGCTAACTGCCGTAGTCGGCGCAATCGTTGCACAACACGGGTATCAATCATAGTCTTTTCCAAGGGCGTAATCGCCACGTATCCATATAATGGGTCTTTAATGAAACCCCAACGCTCTTGGACCACTTACACAACCTCCAAGCATTCTCGTATTCTACTACAAACAGAGAAACCTCTACTTATAACCACTGCGAACTAGCCTACCTGTGTCGAATCGCTTCTACGCGACTCCATCTCCATTAGTACCAATCGCACAGCTGACAACACAGCACCCACCTCTCCCTCATGCTCACGTGATAAGAATAGATTCACTACGACAATCCCCCCTAACTTTTGTGCGGCTATATCCGCAATTGCCCGTGCCTCTGCTTGAAATCGCGTTCCCACAACACAGGATGTTGCTACTGGTGACACTTCGCTAAATGGGCTTGGAACTCCCACTGCAATTGTCCCGAACCGCTGCACCCCATCACTAACCAATACTAACGATCCATTTTCCAAGTTACCAATCGCTACTGCAATACGCAGTTCACCAACCTCTACAGACTCTTCAACAAACTCTATCGTCAACTTTCCTTACACCATGTAACCTCTTTTCTTTACCCTTTATTTCACCCTATACGGCTCACCAAGAATCGAGTCAAATACTTCTTTCAAAGACTCATCCACAAGCACTACGCGAACATGGGCCATCTTGTCTTTCTTAGGATCATAACTTCCTGACACCAATTCAATGATATCTTCACTGTCGAGCATCAAAATCGTCTTTTCCTCGTCCACTTCTTGATTCATACAAAATCTTTCTTTTATTGCTTTCATAGCTTCGGGATATTTCGATGGGTGGATCTTGTAAAACAGCTTCATCTCATTAATCTCCTTAATATGAATGTGCCCGAAAAGATGGTATAAGTCTAATTGTGGGGCTTAGATTTAAATTGAAAAGAAGATGAAGGAATTCCATGTCACTATTTCGCCGTGGATTTTTTGGTCTCTCTCTTGTTGTCCTGATTGTCATGACCCTGTTTCCACTGATGAGCGTATCACAACCGCTTGGGTCTTCCAATCAGCCAACGATTATTGTTCCCCAACAACATACTTGGCAGACCTTTAACCGGAACATGAATGTGACTACCTTCGTATCCCCTGATGGAAGCAGGGACGAGCTCTGGCATTTTCTAAATGCGGCCCAAGAGAGCATATATGTAGAGATTTATGGGATTAACCACCCTCACATTCTTGATCTGATTCATCAACTCAATGCCTCGAATCCTTCTTTAGACATGAAGTTTCTTCTGGGCTGGAATAGTCTAGGCTATACCAGCGAAAATCAGTACGTGGCTTACAATTTAACTCAAGCCGGTTTTGAAGTCAGATGGACAAGTAACACTGATTTCACCTATGCACACCAAAAGTTTGTGATCATAGATAATGAAACCACCATAATTCATTCAGGTAATTGGGCGAAGACAAGCTTCCCTGAATTCCAAAAGAAGGCTAATCGTGAATGGAGTATCGCAATGACCGATACCCAGATTACATCCTATTATCGAGCAGTCTTCGACGGGGATTGGAGAAACGGCACAGCATATGATATCTCCCATGGGACAGGATCACCTCTCACCTACAGCCCAGCTTCAAGTACCTACTCGCACCCTTTCGCCACTGCAGGAGAATTCAGTGGCAGTATGAACGTCACCCCGATTGTGAGTCCCGATACGAGTCTACAGGGCATTTTGTATTGCATTAATATCGCACAGGCAACATTAGACATCCAAATCCCCTACTTCACGAGCGTTGGCGATGGGGGTGCTGTTGATGACATTATTGATGCAATCCTAGCGGCGAAGGCGCGGGGCGTGACTGTCCGTGTCATTACCGAAGAAGAGCAAGACTGGGTCGAGATTGAACAGATTCTCATCGACAATGATATCCCCATCGTCTGGCACGACACTCGATGGTTCACCGCTAACCACAACAAGGGCATCATTGTGGATGGCCGGATCGTGCTCGTAAGTAGCATCAATTACAGCGATAACAGCATCACCAACAACCGTGAAGCCGGTGTCATAATCGAGAACGAAGAGGTCGCCCAATGGTACCTGCAAGTCTATAACTTTGATTGGGGTATCGCTGATTGTGACGCAATGGAAGAAGTGAACGTTTACTGGACTCCCAGTATCCCCAAAAGCTCCAACACCATTAACGTCACTGTGTATGGGCATATGCTATATCCCGATATTGACGAGGTTCAACTGGATGTTAAAATTGGTTCTGATCCGTGGTCAAACCAGACAATCACCTCGAACGTCTATCCTTCAGCAGAAGGGCAGCTGGAGAACTTCTTCCGTGAAATTCCCGCCCAACCCGACGGCACTAACATCACGGTTGTAGGACGTATCAGAAACGCAACTACCTGGCATATCGGAATACCTATGGTCATCCGGGTGCGAAACGCATTAGTTACGGTCAATCAACCACCATCAACTCCAACGTTAGCAGACCCCGGAAGCGTCGACACTGACGGATCCTTCACCGTATCCTGGAGCGCTGCAACGGATCCTGATGGCACCGTCGATCACTATCAACTCCAAATAAGTGATGCCGATACGTTCGCAACTGTAACCGATGAATGGAATACTAGTGGAACCAGTCAATTGGTTACTGTAACCAGTCAAGGCTTCTACTACTTCCGGGTCCGGGCTATCGACAACCAAGATCTCAACGGTGCTTGGAGTAACATCGTGGACATCACCGTTCTCCTACCTCCCTCAGCCCCATCTTTGAATGATCCAGGCGATATTGATATCGTTGGAACATTCACCGTCTCCTGGACAGCTAGCACCGACCCCGATGGCACTGTCACCCACTACCAATTCCAAATCAGCGACACAAGCGGGTTCGCCACCATCCTCTTCACCACTAACACCACTCAACTGAACCAGGTGGTCACAGCCCCCAACGGCGTTTACTACTTCCGGGTCCGTGCCATCGACAACGATGGCAACCCTAGCCCATGGAGCAATACTGAAAGCATCACCGTTGAAGTACCCATCATACCTGGGTTCCCCATCGAAGTGATAATACTCAGCGTCGCCATCGTTCTGCTCACAACTCTGATGCTCCGACGCCGACGACAGTAAAGATAAAGAATCTAAGACCAAAAACGCTTCAGCACTCAACCCGTTGCTTCAGAATCTTCCATTCGCGCTCAATCCCGCGCTCAAACTCCTCCACCCGCGCGGGGTTCTTAATCAACGTACGGAATCGACCCTGCGGCTTCAAATAATCCATCAACGGCTTCCGCTTCACCTTCCCTTCAGCAATCTGCTTACTTCGGCCCAGAAACCGCCACTCCTCCCCTTCTTTCTCCCACATAATCCAAACGCCTGTGTCCACTGCGAGTTTACCCATTTCCACTGTATCCCACGTCAAATATCGCCAACCCGTCGGACACATCGTATGAATCTCAATATATCGCGTTCCCACCAATTCCTTCGCTTTCGAATACGTCTCATACACTAACCGTGGATACGCCGCTGAAATCGACGCTGTATACGGAATCCCATGCTCCGCCATAATTCGCGCAAACGGCTTACGATGCTGCATTTTCCCCGTAGGTGTTGTTGTCGAAAACGACCCATATGGCGTAGCCCCAGAACGTTGCATCCCGGTATTGCCGTATGCTTCATTATTGTAGCAGGTGTAGATGAAGTTGGTTTGGCGTTCGGCGGCGCCGCTGAGGGCTTGGATGCCGATGTCATAGGTTCCACCGTCACCTGCCCAGGCCATGAGATTGATTTCTTTATCTTTACCCATATATTTGAGTCCGGCAGCGATTCCAGAGGCTGCGGCGCCTGCGGTCATAAAGGCTGTATTGAGAACTGGTATGCAAAGGCCATTTTTGGGATAGAGTCCTTGGATAACAGACATGCAGCAGGCAGGAACTGTAAGAATGGTATTATCACCTAAAGCTTTGAGTGCATGGCGGATGGCGATTGTAGCACCACATCCTGCGCAAGCGGCGTGACCTAGTTCGATGTATTCTTCTCTGGGTAAATCTTTGATAGCTACCATCTTCTTCACCTTTTTAATCCGTAGAATATGTCCGGTTTCGCTTCTCCTTTGTCTGCTACATCAAATCCGATTTTGAACATTTTCTTAATATCTGTGTGTCTTACATCTCGACCGCCGAGTCCGGCGATGACTCCTTGGACAGGTATGGTTTGACCCCCTCGGTAGAGTGCTGATCGGATTTCGGTTACGGCTCCTCCAAGGTGTCCATATGAGAGGCTACGATCGATGACTACAAAGGCTTTGGCTTTCTTTGCTAGGGCTTGAATTTGTTCGGCTGGGAATGGTCGGAAAACACGGAGTCGTGCAGATCCTGCTGCTACGCCTTCGTTTCGCAGTTCGTCAACTGCAAGTTGTGCTTCTTCTCCCATTGTTCCTAATGCAATGAGGATAACCTCTGCATCATCACAATGATATTCATTAATGAATTGACCATGATCACGTCCGAAATGTTTCTTGAAATCTGCTTCAACTTTCGGGATTAGTTTTCGTGCAGCTTCAAACCCTTCGTGGATTGCGTAACTAAGCTCGTAATAATATTCGGGCCCTGCAATGTTTCCAGTTGCCATCGGATCTTTGGGATCCAATTTCCAGTGACCTGCTTCATAGGAAGGGAGAAAGTCAGTAATTTCGTCATGTTCATACACTTCAATCGAAGTGAATGTGTGGCTGAGAATGTAGGCATCTAGAGCTACCATTCCGGGAAGTAGGACCTTGGGGTCTTCACATAATCGAAAGAGCATCAGGACAGTATCATAAACTTCTTGATTATTTGATGCATAAAATTGAATCCAGCCAGTATCACGTTGTGACATTGTATCTGTATGGTCAGACCAGATATTCCAGGGAGGTCCAAGAGAACGATTGACAACAGGCATTACGATAGGTAAGCGTGAACGACCTGCCCAATGAAGCATCTCATGCATCAGTGCTAAGCCATGAGATGAAGTGGCGGTGAATGTCCGGAGTCCTAAGGCTGAAGCCCCAATACATGCAGCCATTGCACTGTGTTCTGACTCAACACGAACATATTCAGATTTCAGCTCTCCGCTCTCTACGAATTCTGCGATTTTTTCTACAATCGTCGTTTGTGGGGTTATCGGATATGCCGCAATAACTGCGGGAATCACTGTTCGTGCCGCCCAAGATGCAGAATGATTCCCTGTCACAGATATAATTTTCGACATTTTTTTCACTTCACTCAATATCTGCTTCAGTTTCACGTACACGTGTAATTGCTTTCACGGGACAAGTTGTTTCACAAATCATACACCCTTTACAGTATTCCAAGTTAATGACGGGTTTGTTATTCTTATCCATTGTAATGGCTGCATCCGGACAAAACAACCAACACGTCTGACATCCAGTGCACTTGTCATTGTCTACAATAGGACGAAATATTCGCCAGTCACCAGTACGTCCCATTGCCCCAGGCTCAGGATATGTAATACAAGTAACACGTCTATCTGGTGAATCGCGTTTAAGTGGTGTCATAGTGAATACCCCATATTGAGTTCATTATACGCACGTTGGGCTGCTTCAACATTGGTTTCAACTACTTTGTCAGGAAGCCCCTCTAAGCCCTTTCGAATCGCCTTTTTCACACTTTCAATCGAAGCGATATTAGTGGCTCTCACAACCGCACCTAACATGATGGTATTAACTACAGCGATGCCAGCAACTAAAATCCCCTCGTCTAAAGCGATTTTTGTAGCATCGACAGTAGATATTTTCGCCTTAACTGGTAATTTGATTTCTCCTGGTAATCGTGGTGTGTTGACAACTAAAAATATCCCATCTTTGAGACCCGCTTTAACTGTAGGGTTCTCGAGTAACGTTTCATCTAAAACGACAATAGCCTCAGGCTCATAGATGTAACTATGGATACGAATTACCTCATCAGCAACTCGCGTAAACGCCATGACGGGGGCTCCTCTTCGTTCGGCGCCATAATGTGCAAAGGCTTGGAAGTGTTTGCCTTCTAAACGTGTGGCATCACCGAGGATTTTTGCTCCAGTCACGGCGCCTTGACCACCGCGACCATGAAAGCGTATCTCAAAGAGATCCAATGTTAAATCCACCCAAATTCGATATCGTTACAGAACAACATGCAGCTAAAAAGGGTTATGAAACGCTAACTTCAGACAGCGGTTGGTAGAATGAAGAGAAGTAAAATGAGGGAGATAATGAAGGCAATGGTAAAAACGGTGATTCCGACACGTTTTGCTACATTAGCGGAGACTGGAATCAAACTAGTCAACTTGCCAGCTGTGCCTTCGCCCATAACCACCAATGGGGTGGTCTCACCTTGGTAAATGCTAACTTGGGCTGGTTTGAGATCCTTGATGGATTCTTTCACAAGTTGTGCAATTAATATGCTAAGATCTTCATGTGAGATGGCTTCCCCGATTGGACTATAACCGTTGTGAGACGAAATCGCCGACGTTTCATGCGTGTCCGTAGTCAATATTTCTGCTTCGTCCACTAGGTCAGGAACTAACGTCTGTATCAGTTTTTCACGTAATCCAACAACCATGTTGTTCCCATCAATAAGGACATAGGCGGTTTTTTGCCCCGAAACGTCAACGACAAGGATGTTAATGCCTTCAGGGCCCATCCCTTGTCCATCAGAATAACCTAATTCTTTTCGGTGGGCTACACCGATGCTTGCTTGGTCTTTCGGAGTCTTGAGCGCTTCACGAGTTGCCTCAACTGCGGCCTGAATCATATCGGGGACTAATTCGGAATCAGGATACACAGATTCCTTTAATGAAGTCATACAATTATGCGTATCTACAATGATGCACCGTTTCACAAGTTTAGTCACTTCAGCAGAAATTTGGTTGGCCACATGAATGCTAATGTCATCCATTTCATGAGGCGAGCGGGTAATTACGAGATATGCAGTATCTCCAAAGATTTGGCAGCCTACCTGAATGGTGCCAGAGGAGGCTCGAACAAACTGGGATACCCCCTCAACAGGTTCCGTTTGTCTGTAAGCTAAGTCTACTATTTTGATGAACCGTTTCACCTCATCATTAGAAACTAAATTAAGATCATGAGTTGCCGTGCCATGAGGTGCCGTTGCGAGGGTGTCTAACTGCTGTTCTCCCCATTCGGCGATGTAGCTGGGTAATGCGCTGCTTCCTGTGCGTCGAAAGGGTCCAGGATGAATCGCCGCTACAACATACACCAAGCGTGGCTTTTCGTTGTCCGTTGTGAATGTCAGGATCGAAAGCGGCAGGGTCATCTCTTGCCCAATTTGGGTTAGACAATCTTCCATACGGTCTGCGTTATCCGCCATCCAGACTTCCAGGAAACCACGAAACAGTTGAATTCCATCGATGTTGAACACTTTCCTTAGAGGGCGTCCGACCAATGAAAGCAAAATTCCAGAGGCAGTGACAAACATTAGAGCACAGAAAAGGTAAATCACCAAAAAAATAAGCCAATTCGCCCATAGAGCTACTTCACTAAATATGTAAAAGACAATAACCAAAGTGGGGAATATCAGAGTTAGAAAGACGCCCTTAATCACTCCGACATCAGTGGCGCTTAACACAATAAGAAGCATTATTGCCGAAGTAAATGCCGCAGCGAGAATGAGATTGCGGAGGTAAAACATAGTGGCAATCCCACCTCCTGCCAAGGGTCCGAAATTAAACTTAAAGTATATCTCAATTCCCCATCCCACAAGCGTTGATAGCAGCCAGATTATTAGGAGTGTGCCAATGGCCGAGGCAACAACACCCAGGAGTCTGTGCAGGTTTAAGAATCCGTTATTTCGAATTACCAGCCATAACAACAGAAAAGCAATCGCAGCGGCAGGAAGGGTGATTAAGAGACCTCTTAGAGCTCCAATTAGAAATATCTGAAGAATGGTTGGCTGTCCCACGTTACGCAATATCTCAGTAATTCCGCCGACAACAAAGGCTGCAACTACTACTAAGAAAACGAGGGTTCGATTACTTGGTAACTTGAAGAGCCGATTGTAAAGGGAGATTGTGCTCTTTACATCTTTACTCATTATGAGTCGGTCAATGTAAATCATTGATAAGGTTAATGGTTTTTCGGAAATCTGGTGGGAAAAAAAGGTTTAATTCGGTCCTAAATGCGGCAAAAGAAGTTAGACGAAATAATTTGACAGAGTTTTAGAGAGCGTATAGCGAGGGGCATTTTCCACGGAGACAATCTCCACACCGGACGCACTCCTTTTCATCAACCCGAGCTTGCCCTGATTTGAGAGTTATCGCATTATTCTTACAAATTGATTGACAAGTTCCACATGCCGTACATATCAAACCTCGGAGGATAGTCCTAACAAAGCATTCAGCTGTTTCTTCATTCACAGGACCTGAAAGTGTGAATAGTCCACTTTCGTAAAGTGTGCAATTCACTGACTTACCTTTGAGCTGTAAGGTTACTTCAAGGATATTTCTCTCTAAATCAACAACGACATCCCCTAAGGCGGGAAGAAAAGCTGCTGCAGAAATTAAATCGGGGGCTTGATAAAATTGACCCCTGATCATTACCTCCTCCGATGAAGGTTCGGTTACGAATGAAAAGTCGTATGTCAATCCATTCTTCGGTCGTTCCTGTTCTGCAATTGGTAATTGGATCTTCATTTTGTGTGCCAAATCTCGAATTTTCTGTGGTGGGTTTTTCCACCGCCAGAACCCGTGTTTCAACCACTCATCACTCAATCCGTGTTTTTGTACTAGGTTTTTTGCTGCAACTAACCAACGTCGCCATTCTGAAGGACATATCTTCGCAATGATTTCTAATTCACTCACATTTGATGCTGGACAAAACATGCATCCAATCCTTTCGAATCCCTTCTCGTAAAGCGGATTGTATGGTGCGTTTTCTTGGAAGAGATAGAGCCAAATCATCAGTTGGGTCCAGTTATGAATTGGACTTGCCCCGATCTGCTTTGGCACCCAAGGGTTTTTCCAAACTCGCCCACTGGCTGATCTTCGGTGGGACTCGTACCGTCGTTGTCCAATCAAGCTGAGACAACCCTCGGGAAAATAGGTTTCAATGAGTTGGCTAGTGGGTCCCAGTTTAACCGATTTGCAACAGACTCGATAATCTCTCGCGACAAATCCATAGAGTTCAAGCACATGGAAAAACTGGTTCGTATCAATGTTTTTAACTAAAAGCTGATTTTCCAATCCTAGCTGCGCAGTCACAGCGTATACATTCTCCACCGTCTCGGGAAACTCGATTCCCGTGTTGATGAACATAACGTTGTATGTTTGGGTTGTGAGGGCTTTTTGTGCCAGTAGGAGAACCGCTAGACTATCCTTTCCGCCCGAATACGCTACTACCACAGGAAGTGTGAATTGTTGTGAAGTCTGTGTGATAAATGATATCGCTTCAGTTTCGAGTTTGTGGAGCAGTTTCGCATTTGCAGCTAATGCTGTATCCCATGTTTGGCCTCCCGGAAGGATTGTGGGTTCAATAGGGGCTGCTTTGTATTGTTTCTTAACGGCCATTCCGCGTTCCTTCGTCCTCATCTCAGGTCCCGACATCTTGGCAATACCAACAAGAATGGCCCTTCCCTGCTCTGTTACTCCGATAACGTATTCCTCTGGCTGAATTGAATCATCGGTAACTTTGATACCAGGTCTTAGTAAACTAGCACCCTTGAGAATAAACGGAACCGCCGAATCCTCTATGACCACCTGTTTTGCTTCAGTAAGCTCTACAAGGCGTCTCGCTCCTTCGATTTTCGGAATAAACTCCCAAGACAAGTTTTCAATTCGGAAACGATGTAACCCGATTATTTGTCCATCAATTATGATTTCCTCTGCGCAATCAACATCAGGGATTGCATTTAGCAAGACAACTTTGTCTTCAGGAATCAACTGCTGAGCTACACTTCGATCAAATTGGCTTGAAATGGTATCTATTATGCTCTCTCGATCTGCAGCAAAAGCTGGACGCGCATCACCTGGTGGTGTAACGGGAACTGGTTGACCCATTTCTCCACATCTGGCACACCGGCCTTTTCGAATCAAAGGCACATTACAGGTGATACACCAAGCAAGGAGTAGCGGACCTAAATACGGCTTTCTTTTTTTAGCTCTCATTGTACGTTTTCGCTCAAAGGAGTTTCAAGGTTGAAAATAAAAACTCTGGTATTTCCAATTTGAATTCAGGTTATCGACTGATGAGACCTTGAACCTCACTCCAAGTTTCGTTCCGCAGGCGTTGTACATCAGCGATGGAGATTTCTTCGGCTTCTTTGATGGTATTTGAGAGTTGAATCACATTACCAACTGCGGCAATGTTGGAGACATCTACTGGCAGTTCAACACCTAAACCTTTAACCTGAAGCTCAACTTTTCCGGGTGGTAGCATGATTCGGAGGCTGCGAACAATCCCGATTCGACGGGCACTTCCATCGATAACCTCTTTGCCAATTATGTTTCCTGGCATCTGCAATTCGTAAACTTCGGCCTCTGTCATTGAGGGTACACTGGATTTAGACATCACAAACACGCTCAAATTCCATAAGGACGTGGAGTATAGTGGAATATAAATGCGGGTAATAAAGTTGTTTCAGACAAAAATCTTCTCATACACTTAAAATGTGCTGCGATTGGAATGTCAGAGTCGGATTTTATCATACACCCTCTCATTAAACAGAATACGATTGAGAAAAGGCTCTACCAAGAGACGATCATTGGAACAGCAATTAGATGGAATACCCTCGTTGTCCTTCCCACAGGTGTTGGAAAAACGGTTCTTGCTGTTCTAGCTGCAGCATACCAGCTGAAGAAGCTTCCCACGTCTAAGTGTATCATTCTTGCGCCTACCAAACCGCTTGTGCTCCAACATATAAAGACCTTCAGCGACTTCATGGATATCCCGGAAGACCAACTCAAAGTGATCACAGGGGAAACCCCTCCGCAAAAACGCCAACTCCTTTGGAAACAATTCACAGTTGCTTTTATGACCCCACAGGTTCTGCAAAACGATTTGCTAGCGGGACGATATTCATTGGAGGATGTATCTTTACTGGTCTTCGATGAAGCCCACCGTGCTATTGGCGACTATGCCTATGTCTTCATTGCCAATCAATATCGAAAACAAGCTCAAACAC
>SMTZ1_10012395_pt1 | contig 15686 bp, 17 predicted proteins | sample DeeMarSWOR136_30_FD_25667 | JGI IMG/M metagenome (IMG submission 25667)
TGCTTTCAAAGACATTGATGCTTCTTACCTTGTTCAAGAATACAGAATTGTTCCAGATTTCAGCAATTGAATCCTTCCGTACATTCCCTAAAGACACTTCATCAGGAAATTGAGGACAGGGAACCACAACCCCATTGCTTCTCACAGCAAGAGAATTCACCCCAATGCCGCAGTTTGTAAGTGCGGGACTGTAAGGATATTCTTTTTTCAGTTCTCCGTGCTCTTTCTCGTACTGTTTAATCTTCTTTAAAACCTGGACATACTCGTGGGGTGTCACAAATATATGAGAAGGTTCAGATCGTCCTGTAAATGATATGGGCAGCATGTGATAGTCATCAACCCTCAATTCTTTCACAAGTTCTATTATACCAATGACCTCATTGAGGTTCCCCTTGTGAATGGAAATATTACCTCTCACTTTTATTCCAGCTGCTTTTGCCATGCTGATAGCACGAATTGTTTTTGCAAAACTTCCCTTTACGCCCCGGTATCTATCGTGGGTTTCAGGTGCAGCTCCATCAATACTTACAGCAAGAGAGAGAATAGTATCTTTGAGCATTTCAACGATTTCTTCAGTTATTAACGTGCCATTGGTAAAAAGTGTGACAGACATGGGTTTTGACCGTATATATTCAATGACATCAAAAATATGAGGATGTAATAAAGGTTCTCCCCCTGTAAGCATAATATTGAAGACACCAATACTCGCTAGGTCATCTATCAATTTTTTGATTTCTTCAACAGTTAATTTTTTATCTCTTTCTGTCCCTGAATTACTGTAACAATGCTTGCACCGTAAATTACACATCCTCGTTATCTCAAAAGAGATATTCTCTATTCTGGAGTACAGATTAACCTCACAAGGTGGAGGTCTCAAAGTAGTAGGGGCTTGCAGCCATGTAACCATTTTATTTTCTTTCATCTTCTTTATGAGAGGTGAAAGAGTCTCCTGAATTTTTTCAAAGGGTTCTCCTGATACACGAGAAAGTTCAGAAATAATCTCTCTTAAAGATTTGTTTCCCCTGCATCTTTTTGCAAATTGATAGGTATACTCGTTAGGATACGCTTTCATTCCAGTTTTTGTGTTGTAGATTATAAGGTCGTCATGAGGTTGTGTCATTACTTTGGAGATAGACAGCTCTTTTGATAAGACAGGATAGGTATTCAATTCCATGCACTCACCTGTTCTTATTACAAGAAAAAAAAGGAAAAATAGAATTTTACTGATTCTGGATCTGCTAGTACAGGAGCTTCCTGGACATCTTGGAAGAGCACAAGGGGATCGCAGGGTGCTTTGGCGATACATCTTCGAGAGTCTCCAATGTGAGCTCAAATTCCATCTTCTTCACCTCCGTTTCTCTTTGAAAAAAGAAGGGTTTTCACATATATAAAACTTTCCACCAGAATCATTTGTATCCCTGTTGATATAGTAATACACAATACCTAGTGAAGCAATAATGGAAAAAGAGTACTTTGAAATTTATAACTTGAGTCCTGGGAAAAGGGAGTTGGTTATATTTGGAGTGGCTGTAAGAGGATGGGCACTTAATCCAAAGGATCAAACATGGGACATCGCCTTCTCCATACGGATGAATCTTCATCTCATTTGTTACACGTGTAACAAAAGTGAGACAACCACCAACCAATTTCACAGCCTCTCGTCTCGTAAAACCTTTTTCTACCTATAACTTGTCCAGTGTTCCCAAATATGTTCCATCCAACAAAAAAATGTCACTCCCTTCTCTATCCAGAAGATTCTGAGAGAATAAAACTCCAGGAATTTTCAGATCGCGATTGAGTGCCACTCCCGTAATGAGAGGGTTGAAAGCAGGCATGATAATCACTCTCGTATTCTTGACAGTGTGTCCGAATACCCAGCATTTCTCTTTCATTCGAGAGCCTAATTCATCCTGAAACTCAATAGCAGGATGAGAATGGCCCACCACCAGCACAGGAGGCAGTTCTTCTGCATCTATGGCTCTGTGCCCGTGCGTCAGTGTAATACCGTTGAGGACAATCTCTTTTTTCACCTCTACATCTACGAGAGATTCTATTCCTCCATCATGGTTCCCCTTTACAATTTCAATCTCTTTGTCAAAATGGAGAAACTGGGGGACTTCTACCTCTTCATGCCACGAAACATGTGGGATAGTATGCTTGATATCTCCCAGAAATACAATCTTTTTTATGTCTTCTGTGAGCAATTCCTCAATTTTACCCTTTATTCTTTCTGTTAACGATCCCATGCGAATTCCTTTCGTATACATCTCGTACTCAATACCTAGATGGATGTCGCATACAACCAGATGTGAATCAATTCGTAAAGCAGGAGCATCCCACAGCGGTTGAATCACAGCCATACTCCCTCTGGTAACCAAACATTTATAAGCATTAATACGCTTCTAAAGCGAGGATGATTTAATGGGAAAAAAGCCTAGAAGATGGAAAAAGAAGGGTAGAATGCGCTGGAAGCATAAGAAAAAACGGATGAGGAGAATGAAAAAGAAAAAACGCTAAACCTCAGCCACTCCTCTACTCCTCGCTCGTTTCTGACGGTTCAAAATCATCTCTACAAGCTTGTTCTCAGCGTCCATTACTTCCTCAGCTTTTCCTGATAGTTCAACGTAAATACCAGATACGGCGTCCATGGTTTCTACCTCTACGCCCATTTCTCTCAGATCATAGATGAGGTCTAGATCAGCTCGATCGATGAGGAGGCGGACACGGTAGATGTCCACTTCCCTTCTGAGGGCATCTTCAACAATTTTCAAGAGATCACCTACGTGTGCTAGGAAGTACTCGTATATAAATGTTTCGATTGAAATAGTAAGTTCGGTTACGCAGAACTTTTTGACTCTATATTTACTGATAATGGAGAGAAGTAAGTAAAATGAGAAAAGTAAGAAAAAGAAAAGAAATGGAATTGATCAGTGTTTTAATGTGATTTCCATAGAGGAAACAGCAGCCGTGGAACCGTCGTCTCGGGATAGCTCTTCAGTAGAGGTCGTAATTTGTGTGATCTCCAGGTTGGGCAAGAATCTGCGTCTCACAATTTCAGCAACATCTACCGCTCGGGAGATGGCTCTGCCTCGTGCTTTGATGATCACCTCTTCAGATTTTCCTATGCTAAATTGCGTCACCACAGCTAGAACGTAGTTCATCACTGGTTTTCCTCCGATAAATACTGTGTTGTCTTCTGCCAACAGGAACACCTCCTTGAAGCGTCTGTCACCCTGTTACTTCTCTTTATCTCTCATTTTTATAGTTTTCGGTAGTAGTGGGATTATCTGATAGTGGTGGTTCTTAGCGTTGTTACACGTGTAACAAAAAGAAAATACAAAGTGGCGAAATCAAATGAATCGTTCCTCTTTTTTATTTAGTTTCGCATAATCCGTTCTGTGTGAAGACTTTTTTTGTGCGAGATTTGCTTCTTACCGTCTATACCTGTAATACATTACCGATTTCATATCCTAAAGGGGGACATCCTTCCACAATGAAATCCGTGTCCAGATTCTTTACACAATTACCAAAGGCTAAAACCTTTCCTCCCGTATCTTTCAGGTTTTTCACTCCTTTAGGTCCCAAAACAACTGTAACACTTCCTAAAGACATTAACTTTTCCTTGTTCTGCAAAAGGTAGTTCATACACTCGGTAACACAGCCCGAACACGCATCACCGTCTACTACTGTAATATTCTCAAAGGAAGCTGCTTCAATCCACGGTTTCTTAAACTCTCTCATGACAGATTTCAAGGGTTCTCCCACCACTTCTATAGAGTGTATATCAGAAACACCTAACCCCAAATTGGATGCCAGCTCAATGTGGGAAACCTCTTCTCGAGAGAATCCCATCAGAATCCTGGCCACCGTATCTGCTGCCACTAAATCTGGACTGCACACCAAAACATTCATGTCAACAGGCTCACCCGCAATAGGTCCCAATCCTTCCATGGCAACACGCCCATCAATGACTGCATAACACGGCTTGATCAGTGCATTAATACCAGCAATAGCCTTATCTAAATGCCACCTGTGAAACTTTTTCTTCTCATCTCCCGGAAAGCATCCTTTCATGTTCTTCAACGATAAAGTAACTCCTGTCTGCGCATGAGTCTTCATCACGGGAACAGATATCACTGCATCGCATTCAAGAACAGGTCGGGCCACATACGTTGAAAGAGTTTTATCACCGTACTGAATGGTAACACCTTTCCTTTCACACAGATCAAAGTCAATCAACTGAACATTCTCTTTTCTGCACATTTCAGCAATTCCAGATTTTTCTAACGCCTCTTTCGTGGAGGTTCCGTGGATAGCACTCTCTCCTACCACTGGCTCAGCTTCCAAAGCTTTAACTTCCTTGACTACTGCTTGTACCACTTCACAGGTGGTCATCACGCCCGGTTTTTCTATAGCCAGACACGCATTGGGTTTTACGAGTACAGAACTCGCTTCTTTCACGCACAGAGATAACCCTCCTGCAAGCTCAAACGCCTCATGCACACTCACAGGTGTGTCTTCCACCCTTACAACAGCCACTTTAGACATGCACTGCCTACGGGAAAGGTGCATTTATATTTTTCTTTCTCACAGGACTGCCAACTCTCCGGGGGATGATGTTGTTACACGTGTAACATCTAGTTGATTCATCTTATTCTGATCAAGCTAAAAGTGAGGCGATACACCCTCTCCTCAGACAGTTCTTTGTGGAAGACAATTTATAGAGAGGTTCCTTTACTGAAACATTGACAACCCCTTTCTCACAAGATTGTCCACTACAATATTTCTCTCATTTCTGTTACACGTGTAACATTCTCTTTTTAACGAGGAGGACTTTTAACATCTGAAGAATCCTAGAATTTCTCGCATCACAATTTAACAACTCCTTTCTTGCTTCATCATCTTTAGACCCTTACCTGAAAATGAGAAATTCCCCATAATTCTGCAGATTTCGCAAAAATATTCAAAAATATAGCAAAAAAATTGCGAATTTTACAATACCAATAGATTTATAAAGATTGAATCCGAGATTTCTTCAGGATAGGGAGGTGGGAAGAGTGAGAGTCACATTTTAAACAAGAGATACAAACTCCTTTCCTTTTTCTTTTTTTTAAGTTAAGACCATGAATACTCATCGATTACATTACAGAGGTTATCCATCAGATACACGGTATCTCCCTCATCAGTTAACCACTGTTCATTTAAGTTCCTGTACAAGTACAGTTCATTATCCTGACCGCGCCCCGAACAGATTCTCACCCAGTACTTAGGGTAAAGGGTGAACCCGTAGGGTATCTTGTATATGTGCTTCCAGGCTGACGCATTTGTTCTTTCAAGAGGTGGGAGGTACCGGTATGTCTCGTAGTAACTGTTGAATACTACCCACCCTGATAGATCCACAGGTACGTCGCCTTTGTTAACAATGACGATGTACTCCTCATTGGGGATTGTAGCAGCGTACTGGACTCGTACTATCACAATATTCTCACTGCCTTCTGCTGGTGGGTACATACATTCAGGCTGACCCGCCACTGATACGTGAACACACACCATACACAAAAGGACTACGACAGCTTTCTTCATAGTTGTTATATACTTCAAATGCTTAATAAACCTTTTGCATCCATAAGAATACTTTCAGTAGACTGCAAATATGAGAAAAGTGTGGATTTACTCTTTAAGAATAGGGTAATTCAACCTCTTTAAATTCTTAGAATACTTTTTTAAGGATTGCAGTCTATTCACCTTCATGTCAAAGATGAGGTTCTACTTAAGAGAACAGTTAGATAAGGTAAAAACGCGGGTGGAAATTCAGCTCCACTACGGGAAAGGGCTCAAGAGATGGCAAAAAATTCTGGTTACTCTTCTGGTGCTCACAGGGTACTGGGTAGTTTTAACAGGAACATTCGAGTTATCCACACTTGTTACAGGTGTAACACTGTGCTTTTTTCTGTCGCTTTTTACCTACGACTTTTTTACAAAGGACATCAAGGGGAGAAAAGGTTTTTTACCACGGTTTCTGATGTTTGTACTGTTGTATATTCCTGAATTAGCATTCATTTTCCTGTTCAGAATCATTGAAGCCAATGTGAATGTGGCCAGGCACGTGATAAAAATGGATATCAATCCGGGGATCGTAAAAATTCATACCCCGTTAAGGTCCCACACTGCAGTGACTGCGCTGGCCAATATTATCACGTTGACGCCGGGGACTTTAACACTGGATGTGAAAGAAACCCTCGAGGGGAACACGCTGTACGTTCACTGGATAGATGTGGAAACAGTAAGTTCAGAAGAAGCGGGGGAACTCATAAAAGGAGGTGTAGATGAATGGCTGCAGAGAATGTTCTGGTAACCAGTTTGTCAGTGGTGATCATTGTTCTGGTGGCAACCTCAGTGATCTGTCTGTACAGGGTAATATTTGGTCCCACCATATCAGATCGGATCGTGGGGTTGAATACCATATCTACCAAGGTCACTGTCATACTGGTGTTGTTAGCTGTCGTATACAAGAGGGATATGCTTTTAGACGTGGCTATTGCCTTTGCTATGTTGAATATTACCAGCTCTTTGGTGGTATCCAAGTATTTAGAGGGTGGATTTTATGATTGAGTATTTCTTATTTCTGGCAGGTTGTACAGTGATGGTTCTGGGTGCTGTGGGAGTGATTCGATTTCCCGATGTGTATACCAGGCTGCACGCATCCACCAAGTGCGACACAGGAGGATCCATCTCCATACTTTTGGGAGTAGCCATATCCATAGGGTTGACCATGACGTCTGTTAAGGTTTTGTCCATTTTGTTTTTGATCTTTTTGCTGAACCCTGTGGCATCCCATGCTTTGGCCAGAGCGTCCCACAAGTATGGGGTAAAACCCTGTAAGATGACGGTGGTAGATATGTATGACTAGTGTCATCCACTATGCGTTACTCGTTTTGCTACCAGTGGTAGGAATGAGTGCCCTCTTAATGAAGAACCTCGTCAGTGCTGTCATCGTCTACACTATACTCAGCCTTTTGACTGCTGTGGTAATCTTCCAGTTGAGGGCTCCTGATGTAGCACTCTCACTGCTTGTGGTAAACGCGGTAGCTGCAGCCATATTCCTCTTTACCGTGCACAAGACGGAGGTGGAAGAGTGAAGTTAACTGTAAAAGGATTGACTGCAAAAAGTGTTCTCGCTGGCAGTGTCATTGTATTATGGGGTATCATCCTGGCAGTTACCGTTCCTCTTGAGTACAGAGAGTCGGTAACTGAGGTTGCATCCCAGTATTTGGGGAGAAGCCTTGAAGACACGCGATGTCTAAACGTGGTGGCAGCTATTTTGGCAGGTTACCGTCTTTACGACACATTAGGGGAAGCTACTGTACTCTTTGCAGCAATTTTAGGAGTGAGCATGCTCTTGGGAAAGAAGTACCATCGGGCAGAAGAGAAGCTAAGACAACTGGACCACTTGTATGGAGGGAGTTTTGATGGAGATGTCTATCATCGTTAGGACTACTACACGGTTTTTAGCTCCCTTGATGTTATTATTTGGAGTGTACATCATATTGACGGGCCACTTGAATCCGGGAGGTGGATTCCAGGGTGGAGTCATTTTAGGATCTGTACTCCTCTTGTTCTATCTGGCGTTTGGATTGAGAGAAGGACGGTTCTCAGAGAATGTGGCCTCTTTGATAGAGGATGTGAGTGCACTGTTGCTGGTGGTGGTGGGTCTTTTAGGAATGCTTCTGGGAAAGGCATTTTTTTCAACCTTTTTAGAAAACAGCTTTTCTGGAATTTTTGGTGCAGGGGTTGTACCTGTAATTAACACGTTGATCGGGTTAAAAGTAGGTACAGCCTTCGTAGTTCTGTTCTACACCTTTTTCAAGTACATGAGGAGAGAACCATGACGTGGGTTAATGGGATCACCATAGGGATTGTACTGGTTCTGATTGGGTTCTATGGAGTAATGACCAGAAAAAATTTGATAAAAATTGTTTTATGCATTGATATCATATTTTTGGGATTGATTCTCTTTTTTGTTAGTATAGGATACGTGGAAGAAGGGGTAGCACCTGTTTTGGGAGAGTTTACTCTGTTCGTGGATCCCCTCCCCCAGACACTGATGCTGACCACTGTGGTGGTGGGGCTGAGTACTACTGCTTTAGCACTGGCATTAATCATCAAGGTGTATGAGAAGTATAAAACGTTAGACGTGAGGGAGCTTAAATGAGTGGCATTCTTATTTTGTTGGTGGCTGTCCCTTTAATGACTGCATTTTTACTCTCAGTGACAGCTCTTCCTCAGAAAGTGCCGCACACCACCTTAATGAAGCTACGAAATGTGCTCTCAGTATCGGGGATGGGTGTCCTGTGTGTGATCCTTGCAGTCTGTGCACCAGCTGCTCTGTCCGGTCACGTATTAACCTACACTGTGGGAGGGTGGAGCCCCTTTCTGGGAGTATCTGTTCTGGTATGCTTTCTGGCTTTATTTTACTCTATCCCACACATGGGGTACATGCGCAGGATGGGAAAGTACGATGCATTCTATTTTTTGATGGTTGCAGGGATTGTAGGGGTTTTCCTCACGCGAGATATCTTCAACATGTACGTGTTTTTTGAGATACTAAGTATATCGGTGTTTGTTTTAATTACTGCTGGTGAAAAGAAGGAAAGTTACAAGGCCAGTTTGAAGTACTTGATTCTCGCAAGTTTGTCTTCTGCTCTCTTCTTGTTTGCAGTGGGGATCATCTATGCAAGCTGCGGCTCATTAAACATGGATTATGCGGCAGAAGGAATGAAATCCATGGTGGAGGAGAACCCGGAATTAATGTATGTGGTTTTTACGTTGCTTCTGGTGTCATTGGGAGTGAAAACCAGTATAGTTCCTCTGCACTTCTGGTTACCTGATGCACATTCTATAGCTCCCACTCCTATTTCAGCAATATTGTCAGGTATCATCTTGAAGGTGAGCATCTACGCGATGGTGCGGTTATTTCTGTTATGCGGCTGGCAGTTCTACTCAGAGATTTCTCCTATCATTGCCTATACGGGGGCAGCTACTGTGGCGGTGGGAACACTCTTAGCGTTGGTGCAAAAAGATATAAAGCGTATGCTGGCCTATTCCAGTATCAGCCAGATAGGGATCATTGTTACAGGTATTGGAATAGGAACAGATCTCGCATTACAGGGAGCATTATTCCACGTGGTTAACCATGCTTTAATGAAGAGCGGCCTTTTTTTGTGTGCAGGGATTATTGCTGGTCAGAGCAGGACCAGGGAGATATCCAAGCTACAGATGGGGGCACCTGGCGTGGCAGTATCTTTCGTCGTGCTTTCTCTCGGTATTATAGGGGTTCCCCCTTTGAATGGGTTTGTCAGCAAGTTCATCATATGTTATGGAGCTGTACAAGCACAGTACAGCGGATTGGCATTTATCATTCTGGCTGCCAGTGTACTATCCTGTGGTTATTACTTCAGGGTCATACAAGCGTTCTTCAAAAAGAAAAAGAGAAGAAAGAAAACGCCTATGTATCGAGTATCGAGATTCATGAGCTTTCCTGTGTACATATTGGCGGTTTTGTGTGTAATACTAGGGTTGTTTCCGCTAATTGGTCTTCAGATAGCTGATCTGGCATTAAAGATGGTGGGTGGTTGAATGGATGTATTCGTGATTTTGGCTGTGGTCATACCGGTCTTAGGATCTGGAGCAACATTGGTTCTGCCTCATAAGAGGTGGACTGCACTTTTCTGTTCCGGCGTGTCCTTTGGCGTGCTGTGCAGGTTGATTATAGAACCACTGCCTTTAGAATTCATTATCAGGCTACCCATGAACCCTCTACACATTGGTGTCTTTATTGATGGGTTCAGTCTTATTTTTGCCTTGCTGCTTTCATTCCTGTTCTTTTTGGCTGTTGTGTACTCGTCGTATATTGAAGCAAGAAGGTATTACTCGCTGCTTTTATTGGATTTAGGATTGTTATTGCTCATTGTATTCTCACAGGAGTTGTTGATTTTCTACGTCTTTCTAGAAATGTCCACTATCGTTACCTATTTTCTGGTAATTTATAATGAAACAGAAGAAGCGGTGAAAGCAGGATTTAAGTATTTGATCATGAACGTGGGGGGCGCAATCCTCATATTGCTGGCAATACTGCTGAAAGGGAGTTCTCTTGGAGCGCTCCTGTTTGTTGCAGGCTGCCTCGTGAAGGCAGGGTCTTTCCCCGTGCATGTCTGGCTTGCAGATGCCCACCCTGCAGCTCCTTCTGCTGTTTCTGCCTTACTTTCTGGTGCTCTGGTTAAAGTGGGGGTCTACAGCCTTTTCAGGTTTGCTCCTCACTTTGGGGCTGACCTTTCATGGTTAATCCCTGTGGCTCTGACTTCCATGGTGATTGGTGTCTTTTTGGCTTTGGTTCAATCAGATGTAAAGCGGATTCTGGCGTACAGCACGGTGAGTCAATTAGGGATTGTCCTTTTAGGCATGGTCTTGCAGAGTGATGCAAGCGTTTCAGGTGTAATGCTCCACTTTGTGAACCATGGACTGTTTAAAGCACTCCTGTTTCTGTGTATGGGCTGCGTCATCTATGCCACAGGAGAGAGGAACATACACCATTTGGGAGGGTTACACTCCAAAATGCCAGTGACTGCTGCAGCCTGTTTGATTGGATGTCTTTCCATTTCAGGGATTCCTCCCTTTAATGGGTTTGTCAGTAAGTCCATATTATTCCATGCGTTGGAGTCACCTGTTATGAAAGCAGCATTTGTCATAACCAGTGCAGGGACAGTGGCTTCCTTTACCAGATTATTTAGACATACCTTTCTGGGTAAATCTGGCGCAAAGGTGAAAAGGATTCCACGTTCCATGAGGCTGCCCCTTCTTTTATTATCTGGGCTGTGTATACTTCTGGGATTCTTTCCCGGGATTGTACTCTCTCTTACAGGGTATACTGTTGAATGTGATGTATGGAGCAGCTCAGCTGTACCAGAGGTTCTTCTCACAGCAGGGTTAGGAATTGCTTTCTACTTTGTTGGCCTGAAAACGAAGGTCATTCTTGAGACTCCCTCATTCAGTATTGTAGACAGATTCTTCTGTGGATGCGGAAAATCGATAGAATACTTCAGTGAACTGTTGGATAGATGGTTAACTCAAGACGTGAATTACTATGCAGCGTACATGATTCTATTTCTGGTTTTTCTCTTCTTCTTGTTGAGTTTTTAACTATCTCAAGATGGCAAGAACATCCACGTCACGAACCCAGGAATATAGGATTACACGTACCTAAGATCCCTCCCACCGGACAGGATGAACCTGCCTTGTGGAAGAGATCCTCTTCCCTAACAATCTACCATATTTGCTAGTTCATCCAGGAGTTCCAACACTTTTCGTCCTTGCTCTGTAGGTTCGTACCATTCCTTGCGAGTTTCCTCTCTCACCATGTGATGCTGGATCAGGTTATACTCCAAAAGCTCCTTGATACGCGTGTTCAGAGTGTGAGTATTGACGAACTCCTGAAGCTCTTTGTATCGCGCCTTCTCCTCTTTACTTAAAAATTGTAAGATCTTTCTGGTGGCTTTTGAGCCAAGTACTTTGATGAAGTGGTCTTGTTTTTCCATTTCCATCTCCTCTTCATTTTCTATATGTGAACGTGTTCACATCAATAAAAGACAGGTGCCACCATATAAAGAAGTTGTCCGAGAGCACTGGAAAAGTATTCACCCTTGGTGACTCATACAGAGGTGGAATAGTGAACCAGCAATTCTTTCCCTCGTGAATTCTAACATTCAGAAAGAACAATTTCTACGAGAAATATCCACTTTTTACTGCAATACCTTATGCAGAGACTGACATACCCACATCTTCTTTGAGAGCTTTTAAGGAGGTTGAATCCTCTTCTGTCACCTTTCTTAGAACCTTACCTGTGTACGTGTCAGTCTGTGCAACATATTCAGGAGGTCCTTCAGCCACAATGTACCCCCCTTCTTCTCCACCTTCAGGACCCAAGTCAATGATGTAATCAGCAGTCTTTATCACATCCAGGTTGTGCTCAATCACCACCACAGTATTCCCTTTCTGTACTAACCTCCTCAGAACTGTCAGCAACTTCTTGATATCATCGAAGTGGAGTCCTGTGGTGGGTTCATCCAGAATGTACAGCGTACTTCCTGTCCCCTTTTTGGAGAGTTCCTTGGACAGCTTTACCCGCTGTGCCTCTCCTCCAGATAAGGTGGTGGCAGGCTGTCCCAACCTGATGTATCCCATACCCACGTCGTAAAGTGTTTTCAACTTCCTCTTTATCGCAGGTATATTCTCAAAGAAGGTAAGAGCTTCTTCCACACTCATGGTTAAAACTTCTGCAATGTTCTTCCCCTTGTATCTGATACTTAATGTATCTTTGTTGAACCTTCTCCCTTTACAGACCTCACAAGGGACATACACATCAGGGAGGAAATGCATCTCAATCTTTACCAGGCCGTACCCTCGGCATGCCTCACACCGGCCTCCTTTCACGTTAAAAGAGAATCTTCCTGGTTTGTACCCTCTCTTCTTTGATTCGGGAAGTTGGGAAAACAATTCCCTAATGGGTGTAAACGCATTCGTATACGTGGCAGGGTTACTCCGGGGTGTCCTTCCTATGGGGGACTGGTCAATAATGATGACTTTGTCAATTTTTTCTAACCCTTCAATACCATCGTGGTCCCCTGGTTTCTTTGCAGATCCGTAAAAGTACTGCGCCAGTGCCTTGTACAGGGTATCATCCACCAAAGAGGACTTGCCAGAACCTGAAACCCCTGTTATACACACGAATATTCCCAGAGGTATTTTCACATCAATGTCCTTCAAGTTGTTGTGGCGGACACCCTTTAACACCAAAAAATCAGCAGATTCCAGCCTTTTTCTGGGAACAGGTATGGTTAACTCCCGATTCAAGTATTTCCCTGTTAATGAATCCGGGCTTCCGCAGATGTCATCTATCGTTCCCTGGGCCACCACATACCCACCGTGCACCCCTGCTCCCGGACCCATATCAATGATGTGGTCAGCAGCCCTCATGGTGGCTTCATCATGTTCTATGACAATGACAGTATTCCCCAAATCTCGCAACTGCTTTAACGTGTCCAACAACCGGGCATTGTCCCTCTGGTGCAGCCCAATAGAGGGTTCATCCAGAATGTATAAAACGCCCATCAGCGATGAACCAATCTGGGTGGCCAGCCGTATCCTCTGGGCTTCACCTCCTGAAAGGGTTGAGGCCTTCCTATCTAGCGTGAGATAATCCAATCCCACAGAAACCATGAATCCCAACCGCTCCCTGATTTCTTTGAGTATCTGCTTTGCAATTATCTGTTCTTTTTCTGAAAGAGTCAACTTTCCGAAGAATGTTTGAGCCTCTTTCACAGACAGCTCAGTGACATCAGTAACGGATTTTCCCTGTATGGTAACAGCCAGGCTCTCAGGTTTTAACCGCTTCCCCTTACACACAGGACAAGGTACAGAACTCATGTACATCTCAATTTCAGAGCGGGTGTACTCCGATCTGGTCTGGGTGTACCGTCTCTTCAAATTGCTCAAAACACCTTCAAACCCTCCTGTGTACTCCCAGCGGGACCTCTCTCCTTCGAACACGAAATGGATCTGATCTCGTGTTCCATGCAGGATAATATCTAACTGCTCCTGGGATGCATATATCAACGGTCTCTTCAACGGGATATCATAGTGGTCTGCCACTTGTATTAACTTTGACATGTAGTAACTATTAGGGTTCTTCATCCTCCAGGGTCTGACAGCCCCTCCCAGAATGGATTTCTTCTTGTCCAGAATCAAATCTGGGTCTAATCTTTTCCTCTCCCCCAATCCGTGGCACTCCGGGCACGCACCAAATGGTGAATTAAAGGAGAACATCCTGGGCTCTAACTCCTCAAAGGAGACTCCACAGTCGGGACAAGAGAAGTGCTCCGAGTAGATGCGCTCTTTTTCGCCTGAAACAATTATCAATCCGTCACTCAGGTCTAAAGCCATCTCAATAGAATCACTTGTGCGCTCTCTCACATCTTTGGTGATTCTTACTGTGTCCACCACTACTTCAATGTCATGTTTCTTGTACTTTTCTAATTCAATGTCCTCTTCCTCTAAATGTCTGATTTCTCCATCTATTCTCGCCTTGACAAATCCCTGGGCTAGTAAATTCTCCAGTTCCTTTTTGTAGATACCCTTCCTCCCTCTGACAATGGGGGATAAAATCAAAAGGTCTTCTCCTTCAAACTGTAAAACCTGATCTACAATCTCCTGGGCACTCTGTTTTCTGATCTCCCTCCCGCATTGAGGGCAGTGAGGTACACCAATTCTCGCAAATAATAATCTAAGGTAGTCATATATTTCGGTAACTGTTCCCACCGTGGACCGGGGATTTTTAGATACTCCCTTTTGCTCAATAGATATGGCAGGGGACAGCCCTTCGATATACTCCACGTCCGGCTTATCCATCTGCTCTAAAAACTGCCTCGCGTAAGCAGACAGTGATTCCACGTACCGCCTCTGTCCTTCAGCATATATAGTATCAAACGCGAGGGAGGACTTACCAGAACCGGACACTCCAGTGATCACTACCAGGTTATTCCGTGGAATTTCCACGTCAATAGTTTTCAGGTTGTGCTGTGCTGCACCTTTGATGAAAATCTTATCAGTAGCCATGGTAAAACCCAGCAGGTGGGAAAACAATTGGAGGTATAAAAAGGTTATGAGAGGTTCATAGGTTGATACAGTTTCATCCAGGTTAATCAAGAATGGGTTGTCAAACCTTTAGGGGTTACCTCACTTTTGTTACACGTGTAACATCACAAAATGGCAGTGAGTTGCACAGTGCCAACTCCAGAAGAATTTTAACTTTGTTTTCACATTCCTTGAAATGTCTTTGTTCCTCTTCCATTCTCATTTTACAGCGTGTACACCTGTTTTACCAGTGAGAGCTTGGGTTACCAAGGAAATGAGTCTATAGTATGTCTCTTCCAGTACACCTAAGCCACTGAAGAGAATCAGTTCTCCTTCCAAATATCCATAAAGCAGATTTTACAAAAAGAGACGTTTCCACAAAAATATTATGTTTCTGCATAGTATTCCCACTCTAATGTCTCATCATTTATGTCAACATCGAGAGGTTCCAGAGTTTTAAGGTTCTGAAGAACTTTCATCACTTTGTCTTTTCCCATTATGAAAGTCAGACGTGTTCCCTCCTTTAGATCTACCTTTTTTAAGGGTTTGAAAACTCCTTTTTCGTAGATAACCTCAATTTCCATGACATATATTCTGTCACATACTTTATATATTTTTGCAGGATGATGCATAAGATTCAAAACACTAGAGTATCAAGAGATGCTTAAAATGATGAACCATAAAATCGAAGAAGAAAGATTAAAGATTAAAGGTTTTGTCCAATAAGGATCCACTGGTGAAGGTTTGTTACTCCACATATCTCAGGCTTGATTTCTCAAATAGTCTGCACATAAGAATTCGAAGGCTTCTCCTCTATATCTCACTATATAAAATAAACCATCCACATCATCAAAGAACCAAGACTCAAATACGTAATAAAGCAATATTGGATATCTGCTACAAGAACAGAATGTCCATGTCCTTGATTTTCTCGAAATCTTTATCCATTGTCACTATTTTCAGTCCATAATATCTGGCCACATAGTACTGATAAGCATCAT
>SMTZ1_10003534_pt1 | contig 15682 bp, 12 predicted proteins | sample DeeMarSWOR136_30_FD_25667 | JGI IMG/M metagenome (IMG submission 25667)
ATCTGCCTGGTAAACTTCTATAGAGTATTTCAATTGAGGCATAAAAGTTTCTATAAATTCAAGGATTTCATTATATTCCCTTGCAGAATCCACTATTACCTTTTCCACATCTCTAGTATACAAATCCCGGATAGCCCTCAGACAAATATCTAAGTCGCAGTGGATCATACTGGGAACAGAGGCATTCACTCTCCTATGCTGAATCTTCTCCCATAGCTTCAGCAAGAAATTCATATCCATTAATAAATCTTCTTCAGTTCTACCCTCACTAGCCGTTCGTACTATAAATCCCGTTCCAGGAGGTTTTATCTTAGAAATAATCTCTCTCAGTCTTTTTCTCTCCTCTTCATTTTCGATTCGACGAGAAACACCCACATGATTTACTGTAGGCATTAATACTAAATAATGACCAGGCAAGGAAATATGGGCAGTTACTCGTGCCCCCTTAGATCCAAGTGGTTCCTTAGATACCTGAACTAATACTTCCTGTCCTTCATGCAAGATATCCTCAATCTGAGAAGAATATCTAGAAACAGCTAGAGTATTCCTGTCCACAGCAAAGTCATCATTCTCCCTGGAACCACCCATCATCAATTCCAGTTCATCAAAATCCTCACAAACATCAGATACATAGAGAAAAGCAGAACGAGGCAAACCAATATCTACAAAAGCAGCTTGCATACCTGGAAGCACTCTCATCACTTTCCCTTTATAGATATTACCCTTAATTCCCTTTTCCGATTGCCTCTCAATGAAAAGTTCAGCAAGAACTCCATTCTCTATCAAAGCAATCCTTGTTTCTTGTGAAGTAATATTGATAACTAATTCAGCTGGCATATGAATTTCTCTTTGGTTTTCAGTTGTTCGGTTGCGCTGCGTGTCTCGTTAGAGGTGTTTTTTTTTAATAGAGCTCATTTCATCTTTTGTCATCCGTTTGTAGTGCCCTTCACATTATTAATGACTGGTTCTGCTAATCCCAATACGAGTTGTGAAACTACAACAATGTAACCCCACCCTTTATTACCAACTTTTACCCTATGAGAAAGAAAGCCTTATCCACACCCTCTAACGGGGTTCAGCAACCACTATAGGGTTCTCCTTAAAATGGACTCTGGTCTTTACCACAGAAACCTTTTTCCCCTCATTCTCATCCAGTCCTAGAACACCTTTTAAAACCTCATAAGGTCTGACCGTTCTTTCCCCCCTCATCTTTAAAACCATCACTAATGAGTTATCACTCATTAGCTGAAGCTCCTCTACCCAAGACCTCAGATCAATCCTTAAGGTCCCAGATTTTCTCTTGACCTCTAGAGATCGTTCCCTCACCTCAAAAAAGGCATCTATCTTATCGTTTAACTCCTTAGAATTACTTATGAAATATGTCCCCCACCCTTCTAAAGATAATGTATATTCAATTTTTTTAATACTATCAGAAATTGAAGGGAATTTCAAAGGAATTTCCCTCGAATCGAGCACCTTCAACCAATGGGGCAACTGCCGGTTCATCACCCTTGTGAGTTCATAACTATTCATATCACCATTGACTTCTAAGTCCATGTATTCTGCTATACTCTCAATTCCCACAGATAGAGCAGGACTAAAAACAATCTTAGGCAGTGGATGGAATCCCTCTGAAAAACGTATAGGAATTCCTGCCCTTCTGATCGCCCTTGAAAAGAGAGTGACCAATTCTAAATGACTTAAAAATCGTGCTCTTCCTAGCTTGGCAAACTGAATTCTTATTTTATGGACTGTATTACTCTTCTCAGGTAATCGCATATATCCACGCCTTTCTGTCACAATCTCTTCTTTCTCACTACTATAATCACTTATTATCTCCTTATCTTTTAGAACATGCATCCTCTGCACTTCCTCACTACACACACCACACTTTTGACATCCTTTCATCCGACAATCCGGAGTAAATTGAGCTTTAAGCCCCCTTTGATACTCATCCCACAGGAAATCTTTGTCCACTCCGCAGTCAATATGATTCCAGGGGAAAACCTCGTCTTTATATCGCCTGCGGCTACTATAGAAATCTCTATCAATATTCCGTAAAACTTCATTCCACCAATCATAGTTCAAATGTTCACTCCATCCATCAAACCGACACCCCATCCGATAAGCGTTCACTAATACGCTACTCAATCTCCTATCCCCACGAGCAAATATACCTTCCAGATAACTCATGCAGATATCTTGCCATTTAAAGGTGAGAGAGAGCCTCCGAATCTCCCTCTTCAAGAACTCCTGCTTATCCCTCATTTTTTTAAGGCCTATTTGAGGCTCCCACTGGAAAGGGGTAAGTGATTTAGGAACAAAGGTAGAAACACTCACATTTACCTTCCGTCTTTTTCCTCTTCTTCTGGCTAAAGAAAGAACTCTTCTTAAAAGATCAATAATCCCTTCTAAGTCCTCATCTCTTTCGCAAGGCAGCCCTACCATGAAATAGAGCTTTATCGCATTCCACCCCGCATCATAGACATTTCTTATTGTCTCTAGTATCTCTTCCTCCGTAATACCTTTATTAATGATTTCTCTTAATCGTTGAGTTCCTGCTTCCGGTGCAATGGTAAACCCCGTTTTCCTCACCTTTTTGATCTCCTTTATGAGCTCAGGGGTCAACGTCTCTGAGCGCAAAGAGGGGAATGATACCGATGTCCTTTCAGCAGCATACCTTCCCATCAATCTGCTTAGTAACTCGTTAATCTGACAATAGTCCCCTGTACTCAAAGAACAAAGAGAAATCTCCTCATAACCCGAACTTCTTAGAGAAGACTCAGCCAGCGCTTCCAGTTTCTCTATACTCCTTTCTCTAGCAGGACGATAGATAATACCTGCCTGACAAAAACGACACCCTCTTGTGCACCCCCTTGCAATCTCTAAATTGATGCGGTCATGTACGATCCTTTTATAAGGAACAATAGGAGTAGAAATAGAGGGGGCTTCGTCTAAACACCTCACCCACCGTTTCCTCACTCGCTCATAATCTTGCCTTAAGGGAATAATCTCTTTCACCATACCGTTATGGTGATAGATAACCTGGAAAAAAGAAGGGATGTATACCCCCTCAATCTGAGAGAGCATATAGAGCACCTCACTTCGGTTTACCTTTTCTTTCTTTACTTTGATCATACACTCGCAGATCTCCAAGATAACCTCTTCTCCCTCACCAATAACAAATGCATCAAAGAAATCGGCAACTGGTTCTGAATTAAAAGCACAGGGCCCACCAGCAATGATTAAAGGATACCCTTGGGTTCTCTGTGAGGCATAGAGGGGGATTTTAGATAAATCAAGCATATTTAATACATTGGTATAACTCAGCTCATATTGGAGGGAAAATCCCACTACATCAAAATTGCGTACGGGAAGCGATGATTCAAGGGAAGTTAAGGAAACATCTCTTTCTCTCATCACTCTTTCCATATCTAATCCAGGTGCATAGACTCTCTCAGCTGCAATATCAGGCTTTGCATTAAGAATGTGGTAGAGTATCTGTAAACCTAGATGGGACATGCCTATTTCATAAACATCAGGGAATGCAAGACAAATCTTGAGATTGACCTTGGATAGGTCTTTCTTGATTGCATTGACCTCACCTCCTAGATAGCGACTGGGATTGCTGACCAGTGTAATGAGCTCCTCCACCAGGCCTCCACATAGAATTGAACCTGAATGCCCTAGGGTATTAAATACTGGATGTTAATAATCTTAGGACTTGGGAATTGAGGGATTAATATTATACAATCGAACTCATTAAAAATTCCCCAATCCCTGAATTCTTCAATCTGCAATCGTAGCGTTGAAAAATAAGACGGAATACCCCTTTCCTCAGGGTTAGATTCCGTATTACTAATCATAATACAAAATGGTATTTTTTGAAAGTTAAAATTGAAACTTGATACTGACCACAATTACTGGTACAGTGAAAAGCACTGAGTAATGGGTAACGAGTAAAAAAATAAAGAAAAACCAGTAATGAATAATAAATGACAAGGAGTGAGGTTGAACGATCTCCGTGCGAAGAGGTTTGAGGATTTGATCACGTGACAGAAGGCTCGGAAACTCATAACGACTATTTATCAAATAACAGAGAGTGACAGGTTGAGCAGAGATTTCAGTTTAAAGAGATCAAATCAGGCGTTCTACAGCGCCCCTCATGTCAAATATTGCAGAAAGTTTTAAGAGAATGGGTAAGGTTGAGTTTCAACAATGCTTAGTTGTAGCAAGAACCTCATGTGCTGTAGCTCGCTCCCAGCTCTACATAGCTTTAGATGTCGGCTATACTGCTCAGAAGCAGTTTGATCAAATTCACTCTCATGCAGAAGAAGTCGCACGTCTCATCGGCGGCCTCAGAGCTTCACACTAAAAGAAGAAATCCAGATAAATAAAATTGAGTTATGAGCAACGAATAGTGAAAATCGCTCTTTTCACTCATTACTCAGCACTCGTTACTCAACACTTTTATGATATGAGAATTTAAGCTCATGACAAAAAAAATCATTATTGCTATTCTCATATGTGCTGCCATGGTTTATATCATCAAAGGATGTGTCAAGAGTGATGAAGATAAGATTCGAGATATGGTAGCCGAGAGCAAAACCTGGGCAGAAAAGAAGGATTTACTTCATTTGCTTAATCACTTTGATAAAACTTTTATTGATGACTCTGGGCTCACTCGTGATGATATAAAGGTAATTGCCTTTAGGGTATTCCAGCAATGGGAGAAAATAGAAGTCACCTATCAGGAAATATCACTTTATGTTAATGGAGATAAAGCGCTCCTCATCGTTGATATTAACCTCTATGTAACTAAATCAGGTGAACGCAGAGAGCTCTTCAAACCAGTCAGAACTACAAACAGATTTGAGGTGAAGCTTTCTACGAGAGAAGGGAAATGGAAATTCATGGAGAGTAAAATCCCTTCAGATATAAGTTGAGGTACCCACTCAATAAATTGAGGAATTTAAAAATCTAGGAATTGAAGTATTTATGATATGCGACGTAAGATGTGAGATGCAAGGAGTAGAGAGCGGGCTGGATACTGGATGCATGACTAAGAAGTTGTAAAAATTCTATAAGATTTAGGTTGCTTTAAATGGTTGGAGTTCGCGACTCATATTGGTATTCGTGGACTGGTTATGGATAAATTTAAGAATCCAATATAGTGGTAAGGGGCAACGCAATCATTTGAAGAAATACGAAACGAGCCCCGTTAGAAAAAGCTTCTAACGGCCTTTTCACCATAATAGTAGTAAAGTTTAAGATCGAGATGAACACTGGTAGAAAGAGTATTTCTATGGGGCAAGCTGCTCAATCGAATAACGAATGACCAATGACAAACTACCATTGACAAATGACGACTTACAACTGACTAAGAGAGGGGGACTTATGCACTCACAAACTAATCTGGGCATCACCAGAGATGAGGCTCTACACTTGATGAAAGAGTATCTTAAGGCAGAAAACCTTCAGAAGCACTCACTTGCCACGGAAATAATCATGAGAAGGCTCGCACGAAAAAGAGGTGAAGATGAAGACCTTTGGGGAATCGCTGGATTACTTCACGACCTAGACTATGAAGAGACTAAAGATAATATGCCCCTTCATACCCTACGAACTGAAGAGATACTAAAGGAAAAAGGGATATGTCAAGAAATTACAGAGGCAATCAAAGGTCATAATGCTGACAACCTAGGTTATAAGCGGGAGAGACCCATTGAGCATGCCCTCACCTGTGCTGAATGCATTACAGGGATGATTGTTGCCACTACCCTGGTGTATCCTGATAAAAAGCTATCAAGCGTAAAACCTAAATCGATCATAAAACGTATGAAGCAGAAGGAATTTGCTCGAAGTGTTAATCGTGAGTATATCAGGGAGTGTGAAAAGATTGGCATTCCCTTAGAAGAATTTGCTGCATTGAGTCTTAATGCTATGCGAGAAATTAGCGATGTACTAGGGTTGTGAGCTGAAGTTCAAGAATGAAAATACTTCTCAGCAACCTTTCTAAACCCTTCCAGTGAGTGTCTGATAACCTTTTCATCTACACAATAGGCAATCCGGAAAAAGCCCGGCATTCCAAAACCCCGCCCCGGAACAGTTAAAATATGCTCAGACTGCAATTCCTGAACGAAGGTTACATCATCGAGAGGAGTCTGGGGGAAAAGGTAAAATGCACCTTCCGGTTTCACAAAACGGTACCCCAAAGAGGCTAGATTGTCACAGAGGAGGTCTCGACGCTTCTGATAAATAGTTACATCCACACTTATGCCCTGCAAATGCCGAACTACCCGCTGCATGAGGGCTGGTGCGTTGACAAAGCCCAAGGTACGATTGCAAAAGATCATGCCCTCTACTAAATCATTCAAAGGCTTTGCCAAAGGGCTCACAGCAATAAAGCCCATCCTCTCTCCCGGTATAGACAGTTCCTTGGAATAAGAGGTAACCAAGATGCTATGCTCATACAATCTAAAGACACTCGGAAGACGCACACCATCATAGACAATTTTGCTGTATGGCTCATCCGAGACCAAATAGATTTCTCTTCCTATTTCACTGCTTTTCCTCCTTAAAAGTTCTCCCAACTCTCTCATACTCTCTCCATCATACACTCTCCCTGTAGGGTTGTGAGGGGAATTAACAATAATTGCCTTGGTCTTAGAAGATAGTGCCTTTTCAATCTCCGAAAGATCTAGAGAAAAGTCACTCCTGGTTTTAACTAGTTTGCAGCTTCCACCGTGGTTACTCACATAGAAGAGGTACTCTACAAAATAGGGAATAAGTATGATAATCTCCTCTCCCGGATTTAAAAGGGTCTTAAGCACCACATTAAGCCCACCGCCTGCTCCACAGGTCATAATGACCTGTTCTCCTGAGATTCCAACCTGGTGCGCTTGAGATAAATAATCGGCTATTGCCTGTCTGGTTTCCATGTAACCGGCATTAGGCATATACCCGTGTTGTCCCCTTCGTATCTCAGCTACAACTCTCTGAAGTATCTTTGAGAAGAGAAGGGGTGGCTCTAGATCTGGGTTTCCTAAAGTGAAATCAAAAACGCTTTCCTCTCCATATTGTGCCTTTAAAGCTACTCCTTCCTCAAACATTTTCCGGATCCAGCTTGATTGCTCCATCCACTCTTTTATCCTCTTTGAGATCGCCATCTTCTCCTCACCTTCCTACCCACTATTCCATTATTCCAATTGCTTAAGCGAAGCTTAAACTAAGTTCTTTATTTTTTAACTCCGTCCCTTAGCTCCAATCACTTTATAGATTTTGTGAGCAAGCTTATCGCAGTTTTCCAATACCTTTGCTATTCCCCTTTCCGTTATCTTATCAATATGAATTCCTGCTACCACGACAACATTTTTATTGAGTCCTGCAGAGAGTGTCTCTGATAACTTTTGAGCTACGACACCATCCTTATGCCCTAGAAAATTATAAACAGATGAGGTTGAACTCATCTTCTTTTCGTTTTTAAGGCTTGGGCGAGGAAGAGCTACAGCTATAGAACCAATGTGAGGCTCACTGCCTCCATAAAGAATAACCATAAGATCTAAACCAACTAACCTTACCTCAGCTTCAATCTTATAAGGTGAAGAGCCGCAAGAAAAAGTCATCCTTTTCACTTAGAGTACCTCGCATTGGGTAAAAATCATATTCCTGTAATAGATTCCTCATCGAAATTAAATAGGACTTCTTTAGCACCTTTAAACTGCAAAACTATTTGACGTTCTTCCATCACCTCGCCAACCACCCCGGCAGAAATGCCCTTTCTATGAAATGAATCAAGACAGGCTGAAAGACAGTGGTCATCAACACAGAGGATGAATCCATAGCTTAAAAATGCCTTTAGCCAATCAAGTATGTGAACACTAGGGGGTTTAGATAGTTTGTCTAGATTAATCACGCCACCTTTTCTAGAACACTCACACAACAACGATACAGTTCCCAATATTCCCCCATTACTCACATCCTTAGCAGTCTTGCAAATACCTTCTTCTGCTAAGTATCGTAAGATATCTAACCTTTCCAAGATGTATGAAGAGGTTTTTCCGGAATTAGCATCCCAGCTCAAGACAGATTTGCACTTCCCATCAGTGCCATCTAAGTCAACGGCTAAGACAATTTTTTGTCCTTCCCGTGCATTAGTGCTTCTCAATAGTCTTCGAGCAGTTCCCAGAATAGACACTGAGAGCGAGGTCTCCCCTGAGTCGGGGTTAAAATGCCCACCTACCATAGGAACCCTAAATTTCTGGCACCCCTTGTGCACCCCTTCCATAATCAATTTGTAATCTTCACCCTTTGATGCTGAAAGCACATTAACCAACGCCAAGGGCTTACCACCCATTGCATAGATATCATTGACACTGGCCATTACAGCAGCTTTACCAGCAGCATAGGGCTCAGCTTTAACAAACTGTGGCCACATCCCCTCTGCTGCAAGCAGAAGGTAGTGAGCATCATATGAAATAGCTGCTGCATCTTCACCAAAATCAGTAACAATCTGGGAGGAAGCATCTCTTTTTACACCTCTGAGAATCTTTACAACATGGCCAATATCCCTCTTTCTTGTGATTCCCGGGTAATTCCTAATCTCATTAATAATACTTTTAAGCACCATCTCTCTACCCTCACTATAGTTCATTGCGGAGGTCGCCCCGTTAAATGCGAAGCTATTTATACGGTGCGATCTCTGCGGTGAATAGCTACAGTTGTGCCTCCATCAATTGGTGAGGAACACCTTGATACTGTATAATCTCTCCAACGGATCTCCAGCGGCAGCGCCTAAAGAAATGAACATTAGGTAGTTGGACATAGGCCATGAATCTTTTAGCCTTTCTCTTCTTAACTGTCTCAATGGCTTTTTCTATCAACACCTTTCCTATTCGTCCTCTATAAGGCTTAAGCACGGCTAGTCTACTTCCGAACCACACACCCCTCTCCTTTTCATAAACCCTTACTGTTCCTATTACCCTATCACGGTAAAGGACAATAATATGAACCGCATGAGCATCAAATTCATCTCTATCTGATCCCATGAAAAGTTTCTGTTCCTTTACAAAGATCTCATGTCTTATGCTATATGCGTCCCTTAACTCTTCTTCTGTTTCTGCCAGTTTGTACTTTACATCCCTCATAAATAAGAATTTATAAAAAAACGTTTTTCCTTAAAAAATCTTCTAGCTGCTTTACATGTTCCCACATGACTTTCTTCTTTCGAGGATCGTAGAGAAGATAAGCTGGATGATAGAGAACCATAAACTGAATCCCAGGATAATCTTTAGAAGTAAAGAACCTCCCTGCCTCATTCTCCATAGAGAAATCACTTTTTTCGGGAATCATGTGTTTCAATGCTACCGCTCCCAAGAGCACTATAACCTTAGGTTGCATAAGTTCAATCTGTTTGTGCAAATAGGGTAAACAGGCACTAACCTCCTCACGCAAAGGAGAACGATTACCCGGAGGCTTACACTTAACAATATTGGCAATTAATGTATCTCTATCGGTCTCAAGTGAAATGGCCTTCATGATTTCATCCAACAATTTGCCTGCTTTCCCCACAAATGCCTTACCCATGATATCTTCATTTTCCCCTGGAGCTTCACCAATTACCATGACCTTCGATGAAGGGTTACCCCTATCAATCACTATATTTCTTCTCCCTTTATATAAATCACACCTTTTGCAGTTATAATTCTTTAAAAGATCACTAAAGTGATGATAGTCCTTTGCAGCTAAGATATCATTTTGCGTAGTATCAAAGAGATCAAATTGGATTCCCACCTCTCTCCCCCTATAATTGTTAGATTAAGAGATGTAAAAAAAACAAGATACTGGATACTTTATTCTAGATGCTGAATTAAAAGAATGTGGAATTTGGATTGCGGAATGCGGAATTAAAATCCAAAATATTATTAGCCATCTTATGCTCACTAAATCATCCGGTATAAAAGGAAATTCCTAAGCAATTCATTTAGCTCTACTGCAGGTGTTCCACACCCCTTGAAAATATTTTTGAAGATTATTGGCAACTTCAGGTGAACGGATTAAAACAGACACCTCATGATTTTTTTCAAGGGCATTATATGTCCAATTGGTACTGCCTACAATACTTATCCTATCATCAATAATAAGCAGTTTGGTGTGTGTGGTGATATCCAAGGGATCATACACCACCTCTACCCCAGCCTTAGCCAGTAAGCTCCCCGTTTTCATATTTCTTAGGGTTGCTCTCTCTTTTTCTTCCCTCCTTTCTAAAATAACCTTAACCTCCACTCCTCTCCTCTTTGCCGCTATCAATTCTCTGATTAAAACATTACTTGGACTGTCTTTGTATTTTTCATAATAGCCTGCTTCAAACATCATCATCTTGATGGATGTCTGTGCCTCTTGAAAGCATTTACGCACCACTCCAAAGTAGTGCCTATCGGTAATGATCTGAACATCTTTTGCTGGAAATCCCAGACTGTAAGTATCCAGAAATAAAAAAACCAATATAAAAAGAGTAATAGATTTTTTGAACATCGATTATCCCCCACTCAACAGATTCACGGTTATTTCTTCTTTCCCTTTTTTTTCTTCTTTTTACTTGATGAGTCAGCCTCAAGGTCTGCGATCCTCCGTATGATGAGCTTATTGGGATGATGTGGGAAATTAACTCGTAGATAAATCTTTTTAGGAAAAATCCTCTCTATCACACCCTCTTTTTCACCATTTGCAAAACTAAACATAACCTTCTCACCTACTTTCATCTTTTTCCCTCCTTCATTGGTTAAAATTATCCTCCCTTAAACGCTAATTGAGCTTCACTCTCCAGGCTTTCAGGACACTCTTCATATCGTGGGGAAAAATGAAAAACGTTGAGTACCTTAACCCCTGATCTTCGAGCAATGACACCTGCTTGTCTGGCAGTTAAGTGATCTTTTGCCCTTGCCTTATCGCTATCTTTTTCCAAAAAAGCTGCCTCACAGAAAAACACATCTGCATCCTGAACCAATCTTACTATTTTGTCTACATTTTCCTGAGTATAGCGACAATCAACCACATAAGCAATCTTCTGTCCTGGTGTTATTTTAACGATCTGCCTTTTAAGATCACCGAGTGCTACCTCCTGCACCTCCACTTTTCTTTCTCTTTCTCTTGGTATCCTCATAATAAAGTCATCTGATCTATCCTCCCAGATATGCTCTTTTAACTCCCTCAACCACGGACCTACCGAAAATCCCAACCCAATTAGATTATCCTTATTAATATTAATGTGGAAACGTTCTACCAATGAGAAGGCCAAGCACGGTATACCGTGGTCCAAATGAACTGACTCTATTCTAAAATGGGGGTTTTCTTCTAACACATACTCAAGGGAGATTTTTTCTCCTTCCTCACATCGGAATTGATCAGAACAAACAAAGAGAGCAGACTGAATGAAATGAGGATGAACCTCACCGACTTTTAGTCTGAGCGGGTAATCTTTCACCAGATTCCAGGTATAGCCGGACAACTTTCCTGCAACATTAGAGATTATTCCTGGAGGACCATAGAGGTTTACACTCCTATCCCGACCCAATATGACCCGAAGCAAATGATCGAAACCAAAAAAGTGATCCATGTGGGTATGAGAAACAAACACATGAGATACCTTTAAAATCTTTGCTTCTCTCAGGGAGCTTACATCGCCGAGATCAAAAAGAAGAGCCTGCCTTTTATGTAAAATCTCTATATATAAAACCGGATCTCCAAAAGGGGCATTCAAGAGTTTGCAGTGGAAAAGAGGGTTCATTGAACTTTCTATAAATCCTATTTTTTATAACAAAGCAGTTTTTAACATTAACTTATATATTTTTCAAGCAACTTATCAGATTTTTCAGTAAGCCTCCTTAGAAAGTTTGCACCAGACTTTAACCCTTATTTAAACTTATAACTTTTTCTATCCCTCCATAAATGGCGGGCACTTATTTCTAACAAGGTGAATATAGGTCTACATATTAAAAGTATTTAAAAACATCTTGACAAAAATACAATCTTCATTATAGATTCGACCTTTGGAAAAGGTACCTCTTTTATCCCGACTTTGATATTTTTTCTCCAACATTCTGGAGAATACCCCGTTGAAAGAACTTTTCTCTTTGAATTTGATTTTTTTTATAAATCTCACCCTAGGCCAGTTAATCTCATAAAAAAATTGCCATCTATTTTGTCAGAGTTTTAAGATTATTATTCAGTAACCTTAACCAAAACGCTTAGATAAAACATTCACCAATAGACGGGGAGGTGTAAAATGTACGGATTCATGGGGAAAATTTTAAGAGTTAATTTGACAGAGTCCAAGGTCTCTGAGGAGGGGATTCCAGAAAGCATAGCCAAGATGTTCTTGGGAGGTGGCGGGTTAGCAACGAAATATCTTTATGATGAAGTTAAGAAGGGAGCAGACCCCTTAGGCCCAGAAAATGAACTTATTTTTATGACTGGACCCTTAACTGGGACACCTTGTCCCAGCGCTGGCAGATATAGCGTAGTGAGCAAATCTCCCTTGACGGGAACTTGGGCTCAAGCCAACTCAGGGGGATTCTGGGCTCCTGAGTTCAAGAGGGCGGGTTATGACGGAGTTATCTTTCAGGGGACCTCCCCAAAACCGGTTTATCTTGTCTGCGAAGACGGAAAAGCCGAGCTCAGAGATGCAAGTCACCTCTGGAGTCTAAAAACTCCGGAAGCAACAGAATTAATCCAAAAAGAATTGGGAGATCAGTTTAAGGTTGCCTGTATTGGTCCCGCTGGCGAGAAACTGGTAAGAATTGCATGCGTGATAAATGATGTTCATCGAGCGGCAGGAAGATGCGGTATGGGGGCTGTAATGGGGTCAAAGAACTTAAAGGCTATCGCTGCAAGAGGGACGAAGAAAATTGATATCGCCAAGCCAGATCAATTCAAGGAAGTGGCAAAAAAACAATATGATCTCATTAGAGACTCCATGCTGAAAGTGGGCATCGAAACCCACGGAACAAACCTCCTTTTGGATATGGTAAATGTCCGGGGCGGACTTCCCACTAGAAACTGGCAACTTGGAATGTTTGCTAATGAAGACAAAATAAACGGCCCGGCACTTACAGAAAACATACTTAAAGATAGAGTGGCATGTTTTGCCTGTCCCATAGCCTGTGGGAGAGTATCTGAAATTAAAACCGGGAAATGGGCAGGCAAAGAAGGAGAAGGTCCAGAATATGAGTCCGTCGTTCTCCTAGGATCTGCATGTGATGTAGAGGATCTCAATGCAATCACTATGGCAAATTTTATCTGCAATGAATATGGCCTTGACACCATCTCTACCGGAAGCGTCATCGCTTTTACCATGGAATGCTATGAGAAGGGCATACTGACAAAGGAGGATACCGGAGGTATGGAAATCAAATTCGGTGATCCTGATATCCTGGTTGAACTCACAGAAAAAATAGGCAAAAGAGAAGGCATTGGAGATTTATTGGCTGAAGGCGTAAAAAGAGTTTCCAAGAAACTGGGAAAAGGATCGGAAAGGTTTGCTATGCATGTGAAAGGCCTAGAGCTTCCGGCCTATGATTCCCGGGCCGCTAAGATCACCGGGCTTGGATATGCAGTGGCGAGCCGTGGAGGAGATCACATGACTGGTTACATCCAGGGCCCAACCTTTATCGACACCCCTTTTCTCGTCGTTGAGGATAGCAAAATAGATGACGTTTATGCACCAAAACCAAAGGATGCCAAGGTGCTCAAAGATCTGGAAGACGCTTTGACCATGTTTGATGCAACCGGAACATGTAAATTTATGGGATTGATGCTGGACGCAAAAGAGTGGGTTGATTTGATCGCAAATGTGACCGGCTGGGAATTCGGCATTGAAGATTTCCGAAAGACTGGGGAGAGGATCATTAACCTCTGCAGAGCCTTCAACATGAGGGATGGATTCTCAAGAGCCGATGATACCCTTCCAAAGCGCTTAACAGAGGAACCGATGCCAGATGGCCCCGCTAAAGGGCATGTGATAGATCAATTAGACATGCTTTTGGATCATTATTACGAAGTGAGAGGATGGGACAGGGAGACAGGTAAACCCTGCCCTGAGAAACTCAGAGAGTTGGGGTTAGAAAATGTCATTCCTGATCTGTGGGGATAGTTTATATTTACAATCTTGACAATCCGCGTTTACCCCGTTAGATAAAATGTTAGAACCTATCGCTTTATACTTTTTTGTGTTGAATCGTTTGAAACCTACATAAACCAAAATTAATTAATCTAATGGGGTGAATCTGAGTCCCAAAAAAGGAGAGTAAGGATTATATGAGTGAGCCCAAGAAGATGACTTATGCTGATAAGCCCTGGCTTAAAAGCTATAAATTTGGACCCTATCCATTGAAAAAGACTTTGGAGCCCTATCCGGAAATCCCGCTTTATCAGATTTTGTATGATTCAGCTGAGAAGTTTCCTGACCGCCCTGCCTGTCTCGCCTATGGAAAGGAAACCAGCTATAAAAAACTAAAAGAATATGTGGATAGATGTGCGACTGCCCTAGCAGCCCTGGGGGTTAAAAAAGGAGACATGGTAGCAACGGTGATTCCCAATTGCCTGCAATTCATTATTGCTGATATGGGAATATTGAGAGCCGGTGCAACCCACATTCCCTGTAGTATACTGCATAAAGAGCGTGATCTAGAACATGAGATCGGAAGCCCAGAAGCTGAGACAGTCATCTGTGTTGAAGAAAATCTCTCTATGATTAATGCCATAAAAAATAAAACTAAACTAAAAAATATCATTGTTACATCCAGGGAGGATTACAGTGCGAACCCCCCAGGAATAAAAGAGATTCCAGGCACAATTCAATTCAGGAGATTACTGGACGAGCATGAACCTAATCCACCAGAGATTGCAATTAATCCTAAAGAGGACCTTGCTTTTCTCTGCTTCACTGGCGGGTCTACCGGCCTGCCTAAAGGCGTCATGCAGACCCATTTTAATCGGATGGCTAATTTAAAGCAGGGACTCCCCTGGATGTTGACACCCTTAGAACCTGGAATTAGGGGAAAGACTTCCATCCTCATTCCGGTCCCCTTGTTTCATGCCTATGGTCATTGGGTGGTAGAATTTGGGATTTATTGGGGTCTTCGCATCATCTTAACACCGGACCCCAGAGACAATAACACCTTAGTAAGAACCATGCAGGAGCATCGCCCTTTTCTGGTTGCCTGTGTTCCTACACAATACTTCCGCATGGTTCATAGCAAAGTCGGGAGGATGCAAACCATGATGATGTCGTGTGCAGCCCCCCTTCCCAAAGTGGTTGCCGATGCCGTTAAGAATGAGATAGGTAACCCCATTTCAGAGTCTTATGGTTTAACCGAAACAGGACCCCTTACCCATTTGAACGTCTCTGCATTCTCAAAAATCACCGGATTTATGAAAGAAGAAAAATTGAGTCTGGGGATACCAGTTCCTGATACCGAGGTTAAACTGGTCGATCCAGAGACAAGAGAAGAAGTTCCCTTTGGTGAAGCCGGTGTTATATACTCCCGCGGGCCTCAGGTAATGAAAGGTTATTGGCCTACGCCAGGTAGCGGATTAGAGGATGGATGGCTTTGTACCAATGATGTTGCCAGGATGGATGAAGACGGATATTTCTACATTGAAGACCGCACCAAGGACATGATTA
>SMTZ1_10009548_pt1 | contig 15681 bp, 14 predicted proteins | sample DeeMarSWOR136_30_FD_25667 | JGI IMG/M metagenome (IMG submission 25667)
CCTTTTGCTCTAATCTCCGTATTAAAAATTAAACATTCAATATTAGGATCGTGTTCCTTAGCCACAATAGCTTGTTTGGCAGAAGACATGCAGCAAATTGCTGAGCAATATTTCTTGCATTCGGGATGATTATAATCCCGCGAACCTACGCATTGAATGAAAGCAATAGTCTTAGGATGTTTCCTATCATCTAATCTTATTACTTCACCGCCAGTAGGGCCATTTGCGGATAACAATCGTTCAAATTGCATGCTTGATAAGACATTCGGATGAGAGCCGCCTAATTTGGTATAAAATTCTGGCATTTCTTGTTTATATCCAGTTGCAAAAACAATGGCCCCAACATTAACAACGATATGTTCTTCTTCTTGGGAAAAATCAATCGCATTTGCACTACACACTTTGGAGCAAACTCCACAAATTCCATAATTTAATTTTAGGCACTTTTTTTCATCAATAAGGTATACTGGAGGAACTGATGATGGAAAAGGCATGTAAATGGCTTCATGGGAATTTAAATTCACATTAAATTTACTTGGTAAGCCTTTAACAGGGCAAACACGAGCACAATCTCCACATCCTTTGCACGCATTTTCTTTAACATATCTTGGTTTTCTTTTAATTTTAACCGTATAATTGCCTGGTATTCCCTCAATTTTTTCAATTTGAGAATAAGAATACAATTCTATATTCGGATCTCTATAGACTTCAACCATTTTAGGAGCCAGAATGCAAAGACTACAATCTAAAGTTGGGAAGGTTTTGTCTAACTGGGCCATTGTACCTCCTATTGTTGGCTCTCTTTCAACCATGTAAACATAAAATCCTAACCCAGTTAAATCTAACGAAGTTTGCATTCCAGCAATACCTCCACCAACTACTAAAACAGAACTACTCATTTCCTCAGAAGTTTTTAAATGAGTTTCAATCATTTATTATCATATCCTCAGTTTTTAAATAATATAAATTAACTTTGTTTGATTTCAATTAATCTTTTAAACCAATTCATTTTCCTTGACTTCCAATCCCGCTTTCTATCTTCAGGATTGATATATTGCTCGATAAGACCTTTAGAATACATGGAATTAATTATCTTTTGACCGGTTTCGTTACGAATAACGATCATAGTGTGGTTGGGAGGAGCGCCTGCTGCGCCAACACTCAAATCTGAAAACATTCCTGTGAAATCCTTACAACTTAGGCAATGGCCTCTTACTGCATTATCAAGCTTTTTAATGTCTATCTCAAATTCTTCATCATCTTTCGTAAGAATAAAGAAGTTTTTCTTTATCCATGATTTTTTAATATCTAATCGAGAAACTCCGGTCTCTTTTTCTAATATATCATATAATTTATCATAATCAAAATTTTCAAAGCAAAAAAGACTGATTACATATTTTATCACATGAGCTGGTTTCACACTTAACAATTTCATCTTACTTATCGCTCTACATTGGCATGGCGAACCTATAAAAGCAAGTTTTAACTCATCGATATCAAATATCCGGTTTTTTTTAATAATGTCTGACGAAATATTATATAGATCTTTCAACGGTAAAATTTGAGAAGATATTGAATATCTCGTTCCCGCGGATTTTATGAGATCCTCCTTATTGTAAATAATTTTAGGTATAGGTTTTAATTCTTCATCATATTCCGAGACAATGGCCGCATCAATTTGATGTCTATCAAATAAATGAGCAAGGATAGCCGTGGCGATCCCTCCGTCTTGACCAACCTCTTCAAAAGCCTTGTTTGTTGTTTTAGCGGGAATCACATCTTTCATGTAACCAAGATCATCGAAAACATGATGATTTTCAATTAAAGCATCCATTAATTTGTCAGTTTGTGGGCAGATATAATAACAAACACTGCATTGAGTGCAATTGTTAATAGACTCCTTAGATTTAAACCTTGGAACGCTTCCATCCATTTCAATAACATTAAAATTTTGACTCTCGCAATACGCGATACACGCACCACATGAACAACATTTTCCTGTTTTTACCACTTCTTCTTGGAGTTCCTTAAAAGTATTCTCTTCTCTTTCCCATTCTGTAAAAGTGCTTTTGGTTTCTGTCATAATTATCCCGATAACAAATTATGTAAATTAATGTGAAATTGTTAATTTTTAATATTAATAAAAAAAATGATCAATATAATTAATTTATTTAACTACAATATAATAATACGATCAGATCAATATATATCTTTGCCTAATTTAGATCTTATAAAATATAAATCTGATCCTTAAAAGTAGCTTTTGAAAAACGTAATGTGAAAGATTAATAGTTTAAAATTTCGAGATTAGATCATTAAGTGGTCTAGGTATTATAAAAATCGCTAAAAATTATGAGTATCATCTATGGGAAATTGAAATATTTATCGATTCTAATCATCAACTACACTTTTTTTGAGTTTTTTGATAATGATTCATATAAAAATTACTGAATTCATTGAGAGGTATTTCAATAAACAGAGATATGATATTATCATATGAAATTAATTGGAACTCATAATATTTTACAGTTTTGATATTTGGGTACTAATTTTTTGCGATATTCTTGCGCATTATTAAGATTTAATTCTCCAGGAATGAAGATTACATCCTTAGATTTAACATTTTTCAAGGATAAAGTCACAACTTCCTCTGCAGTCATCCATTCTTCTTTTGGGATCCAATCACGGTCGAAACCTTTCATGGTTTCTGAATCATGAAATTCAGAGTAAGTATAACCAGGGCATAGGGCTTGAACATAGATGCCCGTTCTTCTTAACTTTTCTTTTAATTTTTCTGTGAAGATCGTGATAGCACACTTCGTTGCGGTATACATTATAGCCAAGTTATATGAATCCTTATTTATCGCGGATATTGAAGATATATTTATAATGGCTCCCCGTTTTCTTTTTTTCATACCGGGGATAAACGCATGGCATAACATTACCGGAGATGTAAAATGGATATTAATCATATCAATATGCTTTTTCAGATCTATCTCTAAAAATGTGCCCATCACTCCGAAGCCGGCATTGTTTAAAAGCACATCAAGATTATCTAATTCTAAGACTTTAGAAATCACTTTTTCAGTATCAGTAATGTTTGATAAGTCCGCAACTAATACTTCGGCATTTATGGAGAATTTTTCCTGTAGCTTTTTAGAGAGAGAATCTAATCTTTCTTTTCTTCTTGCTACTAGTATTACATCAAAACCTTGACTTGCTAATTGGCGAGAAAATTCAGCTCCGATTCCAGAAGAAGCCCCTGTTATTAATGCTGTTCCCGGATTGTCCCAATTCATGAAATTTTCTTTATTCATCATAACTTAAACACGTTCAATATAAAAATATTGGTTTTCTATATATTTGATTATAAGAACATTCATTTATGAATCTTATCTAAAGGTTTGTTGTAAATTCAAAAGAAGATATATTCGCTATTTTACAGAGGTTATCTGGATAAAAGTGAGTATATTTCCTAGCGTAAGTATTTCTCCAAAGGAGTATTCTATTAAATAGGAATTTAAAAAGAAATTTTAATTCCCCCACATTTCATCAATTTTTTTAGCTAATAAATCCTGTGTGAATTCAATTCGAGTATTGAAGTAATTCTCTACAATATCAACTAAAAATGAGAGAAAATTTTTATTCACTTCGATTAGGAAGGTGTCCAGTAAATTCCGTATTAAATCTTTTCGTTTTATTGGATGTGTTCTATTTTTGTTTATAGCAAATTTATAAATTTCTTGGGAGAGCCCATAAATGAAAGAAATTTCATGCTTTAGATTATCTAAGCTTAAGAGATAATCTTTATTATTAAAGAAATTTTCAGCGATTTTTTTTTCATAATAAAATTTTTCTGAAGTAACAGGATCTTCATATAAATTCTCAATAATAAGATAATCATTAAAAAGAGCTGGATCTTGTTCTATTTCTGAACTGTTTTTTACATCGATTGAGATAGCAAAAGCATCTTGAAAAATTAACCTAATGAACTTTTTGATGATTTGATTAAAATCCTCAGAATATCGAGTCAAAACCAATATTTTTTTCTTAAAAAACAGAGCATTAAGCACATTAATCAATGTTTCTGGCTTTAAATACGATTTTATCTCAACAATATCTTTTTCACGAAGTCGTAATTTATATTCTGATGCTTCATAATCATATTTACCTTGTAATTCTTTTACCTCACCAACTTTTATTCGGTCATCGACAATTTTCAAACACATCAGAAACGCATGCTCACAGATTCTATGCTGAGGGATTGGAATGGTGGTCAAACCTTTTTTGAAATTAACAATTCTTCCGGGAATATCAATTTCCTTCGAAGTTTTACAAATTGGACAAGTAATTTTTAGTTTTTTTAGTACCTCAGAAATTGGTTCCAGTTTTTCATAATAGTTTCTATATATTTTATAAAAATCCTCTTTATATTCATTAAACATTGAAACTGAAATATTACATCCTGGATCTTCAATTTTTCGTATCACTATCGGGAGATTAACCATATTTTTTAATTCTTCACCAAATTCTTTAAGAATCCGCTTTTTACTTTCCATTAATCTAAGAGTATCAATATTTTGTTCACGAATATAATCTTCTCTGATTATATATGATATCATAATAAGTACTTGCTTAGATCTAGCGAAATCCGAATAAATGTTAAATAAATAATTTAATATCAAATTTTTTCGAAATCCAAAAATAAAAGTCTCCTCTTCAAAGTTATAATCCAGATTCTGCAAAATAGCATCTAATTCAGATTCTTCTATATTATTTAAATCAACACCTTTAAAAAGAATGTCAGGTCCTTTTCTTTGATTAAAGAATGACAACAATAAATTCCAGTTTAAAATTTCATTTTTTTGAGTTTCCATCAATTATTTTATTTACCTATTTTGCCTATTAATTATTTTTTTACACTTTTTCAATCGCTTTTCAATATTTTTTCAAAATTACATTTAAAAAGTCAAACATTAAGGACTCAAATCCTCTTATAATAGATCAGACTTTTTTAAAGGCATTAAATATTTTTAAATTAACAACTCTGTTATAATATAATTAATCTCTCGAAACGAGAGCGATTTATTGGGTCCAAAATTTTCGTGGTATGCTCCAAGCAAAAGGGTATCAATATTATTACGAAGAACATCCCTGCGGTCATGAATATATCTCATGGCGTGAATAATTTCCCGAAGGGGTGATTTTCTAATAGGAAACGGGAAAAAACAAAATAAATTTTTATACAAAATATTATATTTCTTTATACAATACTAAATGTTTTATTATAGTGTATAAATAATTTTTCGGTTGATTTATTTCAATTTTTTTTGGACAAACCTATTTTTTTCAACCATTCTTTATCTGATCCTTTAAAAGATGGCCTCGGAATATTTACTCCGCTAGGATAACCTTCAGTTGAATTTCCTAATATAATAAATTTTGCTTGACGAGTTCCATCTGGCAGTTTCGCATAAATTTCAATAGTATTTGAATCTTGGACCTCTAATGCACGTAAAAGAAAATGTTTTTGTCCCATACCATCATTAATAGGTTTAATTTCCCAACCTGCGGATCCTTTTAATGTAATATCTGCGTTTATTAGGGCATCATTATGTTTTATTGAAACTCCTAATATCTTATCAATATTTGGTTTAATTATAGGGTCTCCTCCATAATGCAAAATAATTTCTATATCCTCTGCCATAGAAACACTCGCATGTAAATCAAATTGTAATATTTCAAGAGCTTTAATATTGCGATATAATAATGATAATACATTTTTTGGTAAAACAGTACGTTCTCCGAACATTATGACATCTGATCTCTCTTCAATAAATCGCTTAGCTATTGCATAAGTCCTATCTGTTAATTCTTTTATCGTTTTTGGTGCATTTTCAAGACCTCCTTTTCTAGTTAATAAATGTAAGACAATATCTTCTCCAATAGGCGAATGCCATTTCTCAGGGATACCATTTTTTCCGTTTAAAATACCCAAAAGTGCCCCTAAGGTTGCTGCCGTACAATCCGTATCGTATCCGCAATTAACTGCTTTACAGAGTTTTGCGTGGCAAGGTGAATTATGACCATAGTATAATACAATACGTTCTCTTGCCTCAGCCCATGATAATCCATTTTCAAAGCACCAAAGCGCTTCACGTACAGCCCTCGAAATTGCTGAATGTAATGGAATCATATTCAATCCAATCTGGATTAAAACTTTTGGTTCTTTTATTATAAAGGCAGCACTTTCTACTGCGGCCCAGAACATTTCTCCATACATCCCTTCCCCTCCGGTATGGTCGAGAACGGAATCCTTCCATGCCATAGAAGCAGCTAATTGAGGGTCTCCAGGGGAGATACATGCCCAAATCTCACTACGGATGGGGGACCCCATCTCATCTAAAAAATAATTCTCAAAACAACCTGTAATAGGAGGCATCAATCCACGCATTAAGTTTCGGCGCAAGAAACCGTACTCATTCCAAGGATAAGCAAGAGCATAGCGTTTCCAATATTTGGCAAAGTGATATAATGAAGGATTGTTACCTATTTCTTCTAACATTTTAAGCCAAATTAGTTGTAGGTCAAGATCATCATTTGGCGCTGGTTTATCGGGAATAGGGTCATAGTAATCCAAATTATTTACAGCTTTTTTGGTTTCGTAAGGAGCTCCTAAGGTTCCTCCTATATTTTTCCCTAACCAACAAGCGTATACTTTATCATAATAGTCTTTCTCACGAATTTGAATCTTATTCAATCACACCACCATCCTATACTTCGATAAAATTAATTATATGTTTTATTAATAATTGATTAAACAAATTCCTAAAATTAGCAGTTTTGTTCATAAATCGATCCTTTCCTTTTCTCGTCATTAAGTATTAATTTGTGCTTATATCCCATAAAAATATTACACTTACATCTCTTTAAATATATATTTTATAACTAGGAAGCTAATACTATATTTGTTGAAATGGGGATATTTTTTGGCTGAAGAAGAAATTCTATTAAAACAATCTTATTTAAATATCGGACAGAGTGTTCTTTTAGCGATTGGATTAGCAATTTTTCTAATTGTAGTCAGAGAAAGAAAAGAACTTAAATCTTGGTTTTTTGCTTACTGTGCCTTAGAAGTTGGATTCATATTCAGCAACGTGAATTATTTAACGGGAATTGAAACTTATAGCGTAATGTCTAGTGTGTTCTATCTGCTTTCGGCAATCTTAATCTGCATAGCAGGTAAAAAAATTGACCTTATAATTAATAAAATACAACGCTCAACATCCTCTATGGAAGGGATTAGTGCCAGTACAGAAGAACAAACTGCATCGATGGAGGAAATTGCTGCTACAGCAAACAGATTAGGCAATATAGCAGAAAAGCTAAAAGAAGATCTCTCTTCTTAAACAAATCCTTTTTTATTTTTTTTTTATTTTAAAATTGTATAATTTCAAGCTAAGATTTTCTGATCATTTTTGAAGGATACCATTTTTGAAACCAGGAAGTAAAACTAAACATTGGAATCAGTGAGATATAAGAAACAATCATCAAAATGAGATAAAATTCGCTTAATATCATCATATAATAATTGTAAACTGCCATAATTAGAAAATACAATCCCCATATTCCACATAATATATCATTAGTCTTTGTAAACGCCCGAGAACCCCAGATTTCTTTTGGATATGGTAATCGGGAGTATTCTGCGGTCAAGCAAAAGAAATTTATGAGGGAACCTAACCATAATATCCCAAGAAAGACGTAGGTTATAATTCTTGAATATGATATATAAAATTCAATGCCAATACCCCATAAAATAGCAGCTAGAATTAAATAGATACATGTGCCTTTTTCAAACAAAGTTGGTCGATTAGTTATAAGGTGATAAAGAGTAATAGTGAGCGCTATACCTGCAGCGACGATCTGAGGGAGTATCCCGGGAGATATCGACCCCCATATCCATAATAGAATCCAAGGGGCAAATGCGATATTTAACCATTGCATCCCGCTTAGTTTGATCGGACCCCGATGATCTGGGATGCCTTCAAAATCTTTTGCTGTCTTTTGGAATTCCCTTCTGGTGTCCAATCGGGTTTGTGAATCGGAAAAGAGGGTATTAAATTTCAACATTATATTCATATCTCCCTCCGCTTTAAAAAGCTTTTCGATAAATGCCCTTGCTCCGTCAAGTTCTCCGGTTGATATTTTCATCCAAATATCAGTCGGTGTAATAATTGTTAAGTTTGGATTCTGATGCACACCTCTGTAGGCTTCACACTCGTCTCCGTCGATCACAAGATAATAATTTTCATTTTCAAGGTTGAATTGTATCACGAGATTTAAACCCGGTTCTGCCTTTGGGTTGTAGCGTAGCGCCATTCCGGCGAAAAATGCTGCCATTCCTCCATCTGTTATTTTTAAGGGTTTTTCTTTATTTTCCACATTTTTCACTTTTTACTTCGAATTGATATTATTTGTGCTTCTATTATTTTAAAATTTAATGTTTTACAACCTTTAATTAATAGTATAAATATGAAAAATTAAGGACTTTTAAGTATTTTAGATAACTTTTAATATTCTTTGAAGTATATTTGACTTACTATGAATATTTTGATAATTTTTTATTCCAGAACAGGTACAACTAAAAAGGTTGCTAACTTAATTAAAGAAAATTTGAACTGTGACATTGAAGAGATTTTCGATACAAAAAACAGAAAGGGATTTCTTGGTTATATAAAATCTGCTATAGATGCTATAAAGAAGAAATTAACCACTTTGGAAAAAACAAATAAAAATCCAGAATCTTACGATTTAATAGGTATTGGAACTCCTATTTGGGCTAGCAATATTTCAACTCCTATAAGAACCTATATTGTAGAAAATAAAGAGAAATTTAAGGAAGTCGCTTTCTTTTGCACAGAAGGGGGACGTGGAGGAGAAAAATGTTTTGAAAAAATGGCTAAATTGTGCGGTAAAGAACCCGACGCAACGCTCGAACTTAACAGAAAAGAAATAAAAGAAGGCATTCATATCGAGAAAATTAAGGAATATGTGGATAAAATAAAGAACATTTAATTTTTTTCCTTTCGTATTAAATAGATTTATATAAAGATTAAATTATAAAATATCTTAGAAGATTTTCCAACTATTATGAAATCAGAAAGAAGAAGATTCTACCCGGTTGCAATGGTCAATATTACTAATAGATGTACTTTAAGATGCAAGCATTGCTTTGTTTTTCGGGAGGGTAATCCTAATATTCCAAAGAAAAATGAAATGCCTGCAGATTTAATGATAAAAGAGATTAGAAAGTATAAGCGAAGGCACGGAATCTATTCAATGGTATGGATGGGGGGGGAGCCGCTTCTAAGAAAGGATGTTTTGAAATTGGGTGTTAAAATTTTCCCTAGGAATGTAGTGACCACTAATGGAACCCTTCCCTTAATTAATCTAGGACCAAAAATAAAATGGGTTATATCCTTAGACGGCCCTGAAAAAATTAATGATGAAATACGCGGAAAAGGCTCTTTCAAAAAGGTTATTAAAAATTTAAATAGCTTACCCGACGATTTTACAGGAGATCTCCAATGCCAGTGCGTAGTTACAAAAAAGAATGAGCATCAGTTTGAAGAACTTATAGAGTTTTTAATGAAAGAAACTCCAATCAGAGGTTTTGTTTTTTCTTTTTACGTTCCAAGGAAGAATGATATATCCGAATTTGCCTGGAAGTCTTTAAGTGAACGAGATCCTGCTATAAAAAAAGCCCAAGCTATGAAAAAGAAATATCCATCTTATATTCTTAACAATGAATTAGCTTTTGAACTGTTATTATCTCAAAATGCCTTAGAAATAACAAAAAATTGCCCTTTAAAAAAATATTTGCTGCCGCTTTATTTAGGGGATGATGGCTTTGAAATCCCATTTTGCTGCCACGGGAATGATGTTGATTGCGATATGTGTGGTTCTTTTGGTGTTTTTCATATGGGGGCAATGATGAAGATGAATCCTCTCCTCAACTTTGATAATGGTGGCAATTTAGATATAATTTAACCTTTCCCCTACCAAAATGTAAGTGATGTTATCCGTGATAGTATTCTAAACAATTTTAAAAGATTAAATAGAATTATTTATAATATTTAGAAATAAACTTATTTCAAACTAAAATTAGAAAAAACAATAATTGAGGTGAAAATAAAATATGGCCTTTTTTATGGTAACCTTTACATATCCACCTTCTAAAGCAAAGGAAGTTGGAGATGCTTTTGTTTCTGGTAAAGCACCAGAGCTCCCAGATTATGTAAAGCGTACAGATATATTTATTGTAATGGACGTTGAGCTTAAAACTTATGCGATTTATCAAGTTCCAGATGAGAAAGCACATGAGGGATTAGTAGCAATAACTAAGAGATTTACTGGATACTTTAGTATCGAAGGTTCTAGGTTTAAAATAGAACCTTTATTGACCGTAACAGAAGCTTTACCCTTGATTGGATTAGGATAGATTTTAGCTAAAATTATCTTTTTTTTTATGAGTATTTAATGTTTTTATTTTTTTTTATTTATTTTTTATGGTCGACAAACCGACATTATTCCAAATTTACCCGATCACCCCCTCGATTTTTTCTGTAATGAAAGAAGTGTGTGCATCAAGTAATCCTGATTTTGAATGAGCGTCCATCCGAACCGCTTACCTCGATTTCTTCTGGAAGTTTGAAGTAATTTTCTATTCATTTTCCAGGAGTTGTAAAGGACCATTCTTGCCAGCATGTCTAAGTAGCGCACGTTATCGTGGTTTGACTTCCAACGACGATTAATTCGATTTAAGTCGGAAAATCCTGTTTCAATCAACCATCTTTTCCGATAAAATAGTGCTGTGCGGGACGCCCAAGAGCTCATCTTGCTACGAGGCTTCTGGGTAGTCATTATCACGAATAAACACTTTCGAGCATCGTCTAACGATAGCCTTCCTGCTTTAAAATCCCGCTTGACTCCTTGCAGAGTGAATTGGTTTTTTGCTTTTATTATCACGTAAACATGGCTGGAAAATCGACACTGTGCAGCTGTTTTGCTTGAAAGCGTATATTTCCGCACTCGACCATGCGTTCCTTTGAGATACTCGATAAGATACTGGTTGATTTTCTTGTATTTTTTAGCAGGAACAATAACCTCACCTCCCATTCCTTTAATCTTATCTAATAATTCAGCTCTATAGAATTCCCTATCCATCAATACGAATCTCAACTTGAATCCCAGATCAAGTAAATGTTGGAGAAATTTTAGGATGATGGGTATTTTAGATTGTCCAGATGCTATATGTTTCAATCCTGCATAAAGATGAATACCTCGGGATAAAATCGAGAAGCCAAGGTAATGCCGCATTTTCTTCGTGCCCTTTTGCCGATTTGTGCCTTTAATCATATTATCCTCTCTTTTTCCGTAATAGGGATGTTCAGTGAAGTCAATAATTACATTAACCTTTTTTGAGATGAGTTCTTGGTTCAGAGCATCCAAAAGCTGCTCATCCAAACATTCACGTAAGATTTTCTGCGCTTTTCTAAATCCAATTTTGCGAAGATATTTGTTGACATCGGTTTGGTGGGGAATTTCGCGCTTTCTCCTCCCATCCGCAAATATCCTCGGTCTTCCTTTTCTTTTGCTCAGGAAGTACCCGTTCAAAAGCTCACTGCAGTCATGTATAGATCTACCTAGAATTTCTGAGAAAAAGAAAACCTTCAGAAAGTCCTCCTGCTCATATTTAGAGTTCCTCGCTTTCTTGAACCACCACGTATGGGATGTAACTGCATCACAAAACTTTTTAAAAAAAGCCAGCATATTATGATTAGAAAGAAATGATTTTACTCTTAAATCCAGAAATGGATTAAGAGATATTCTATTTAGTGGCATAAATAAATATTATCATTTCTTTCTTATAAATTTTAAGGTAAATTTCCAATAGAGTTCAAAAATAAAAAATAATTCTTCAAATATATAAATTAAAATCAGATTTAAATAAAAAAAGATTCAGTTCAAGGATTTTTTATAGATCTACTTCCTTGGGGACTGTTTTATTTTAAGCATGAGATTATTTTTTATAAGAAAAAATAATAACTCGATTTTAAGATAATAAGTTGGCATATTAAAAAATTAATAAATTTCCGTGCTCACCTTTTTTTATTTTTTTGTATTAGAACAGATCGATAATAATGATTAAATTTTTGCTTTATAAACCTTCCATAGATGATGTATATCATGAGTAGTGATTTGAATTCTAATCTTGATAATTTACTTTTAGCCTGTCCATTTTTAAATTCTTGTAATCTGCCAAAAAATCAAAATTTATGCAATTTTCCGGAATACAAACTCTGTCCAGATTATCAAGTAAAATTACAAAAAGTTAAGTTAACGTCGAAAGAATTATATTAAACCTTTAGATAAGAATCCTTAATTGTTATAACTTTTTCTGACCGATCTAAGGTTAATTTAATTATATCCTTGATCACAATTTTTATAAGTACTTTTGTGATACTTAATTATGTACTTTTATTAACAAAATTGTATGATTAAAAATGAAAATAACAAGCGGTAATTAGATGAGATGGGAAAAATAACGAAAGATGTTTTAGCGCGAGTCCCGAAAGAGTGTGAAATATGCGACAGTGTTAGGATAGAATATTGGGATGAAACTGAGGAGGAATTCATCTTTCGATGTATTGATTGCGGTACTTATTATCCAATTCCCATTGATGACTTATCTTTGTATGACTACCCCTTCTAATTACGAACTAATTCTTTCTGGAAAACATCTGGTTCATTTTCATCAACAACTTCATATCACCCTCAACATTATACATCCTTTGCATAAATGCTTTAGCTCCACTAAGTTCTCCTGAGGTAATTTTCATCCAGACATCTTTTGGTGATATTATGGTAAAGGTTGGCTCAGAATATTTACCTTTATAAGCTTTACAGTCAGCATCGTCAATAATAAGATAAAAACTTTCATCGTCAAGATTAAATTGCATTACTGCTTTTAGTCCGGGAACAGCTTTAGGGTTATATATCTCTGCCATTGTAGCAAAAAAAGCTGACATTCCACTATCTGTTATTTTTAATGGTTTCGCGTCTGTTGCTTGTAATTTAATCTTACTATAATCTTTTGGTTCCATCGAATCCCAGTATTTATTTGCCATTTCTCTAAATACCTTGATTTCCTCTTGTGTGTAAGTGGTTATCTCTCTAATTTTGTTTTGGATTTCTTTGGACATAACGCCATTCTTGCCCACTTCAAATCCCGCCTGCTCAATTAATTTATATAATTTTGTATAACTTTCTTGTAAATCATCCATGCTCATTGGTTCGGATCCAGGAATCAAAATTTCACCAATATATCTCCCGCCTCTATACATTTTCTTAAACATCGTAACCAAAGCATCAAAATGGGATAATTCGGGAAATCCTGCTACACTTATTAGAAATACTTTTTGATCTTTAGGCGTATCTCGCCTAGGATGACCAGTCGCTTCTCCTTGTTCCACTAAATATGGCTCTAATAATGGTATTTGTCGATCTAAAAAATTTTTCAATAAACCTGTAACGTTATAAACGTAAAGTGGAGTTGAAAATACAATCAGATTTGCTTTTTGTAGTTTAGGCAAATTTTCTACCATATCATCTTTATGAATACATATTCCAGGCGTTTTCGTCCAACAAGTAAAACACCCAATACAATGATGGATTTTTTGCTTGGAGAGCATAATTTCATCCACGTGTAAACCAGCTCTTCTTAATCCTTTCGCGAAATTCTCTCCAATATGATATGAGGCTGATTTTTTATGCCGAGGGCTGCCATAAACTATTAATGCTTTCATTTTTATACTCTTTTTTCTATTTGTTTTATTTTATTAAGTTATTATTTAATAAATAAGTAATTATTCTAATCCTTTTATAGGTTTTTTGGAACGCGGGGCTCTTCGGTAGAAGTTAGTATCTGGATAGCCAACGATAAAAACTCCAAATTTTTTCCCTCGTATACTAATCATCTTCATTATTGCGATTATATACAAAATAAAGAAATAGTTTTTTATTATAATTCATCATAATTTAATTTATGACCGAAATAGATTATTATGAACTGGTAAGGCAAAAATTAGTATCAGGCTCGATACATGCGCCTAAACATAAAAAAATTATTAAATTAATGAAGATTTTCTGGAATGAAGAAGAGATCAAGATTCTTAGCCATTTTGATGAAGTTGGAAATTATATCTCATCAAAAAAGCTTTCAGAAAAAACTGGTATTCCAAAGGAGGATGTTAAACGGATTTTAGCGAGATCGGTAGAAAACGGGACTTTAGCCCAGAAAGGGGCTAGATTTAGTCTAAAAACTATCTTACCGGGTATTTTTGAGAAATATTTTATTATACGTAAAGATTCCGAAGAGAACCAAAAAGAGGCTGCTAGATTATTTCGCGATATCATGAAGGAACTTGGACCTCAAGAATCGATGGAAGGTACTGATAGATCGTTTCACCCCTTACTACCCTATGAAGCTAAGGAAAAACTAATTGAAATCAATGAATCGCTGGATTACAAATCGCAGGCACTTCCATATGAATTGGTAAAACAATTAATAGATGAAAATGAACATTTTGCAGTTGTACCTTGTCAATGTCGGTTAATTGGGGAATTAAGTGGAGAACCTTGCGAATGTGCACCTGCAGAAATGGGATGTTTTATGGTTGGATTAGCTGCTAGGGCAATACCGGAGATGAGTGAGGAAGCCCGCGTTTTGACAAAAGAACAAGCTATTCAATTCCTTAAAGACACCGAAAAAGCAGGTTTAGTTCATAATGCATCCTATGGTACTACAGAATCAGGTATGTTTATATGTAATTGCTGCAGTTGCCACTGTGGAGCTTTATATCCCGCAAGATTAATGCATGTGAAAGGATCTAGTCCCTCGAACTATAAGCCAATAATTAATATGGAATTATGCATTAAATGTGAAACCTGCATGAGAAAGTGTCCTGGAGAGGCAATATATCATAAATGGCCAAATAAACCGGATTCATCTGACGAAGAGATGATTTTGAGGGAAGAGTTGTGTATCGGATGTGGAATTTGTGCAGTTAATTGTCCCAAGGATGCAATTAAGATGATGAAAGTTAGGGATGTTGTTCCCGAAAAAGGTACAAAATATGGGGATTTTACTATCGGAGATCTGATAATTATGTAATTTCCAAAATATATAGTTAATTTATCTCTTTTTTAATTCATCCTTTTATTAATCATTGTAGCAGACTATCCCAAATTCAATTCTCTAAACCGGCAACTTTTTTCATGGAACGTGGTGGAGAACGGTGGTATACTTCATCCGGATAGCCGATTATAAAACAACCTATTCTTTTGCCCCGAATACCAACCATTTCTTGTATTTCAGGATTCCTCATCATGGCACTTTGAGTTAGACCATTCCAGCACGTGCCTAAACCAAGTGCCTGAGCAGCTAATCTTCCGTACGTGATTATAATTCCAATGTTATGTGCCACACTTTCGAAATCTATCGACGAGGACACGAAAATTACATGTGGAGCATCAAAAAAAACCGGGCTTTTATAAATCCTTTCTAGGATAGAAAATAGCATTTTGTATCTTCCGCTCATCTGTGGATCTTTGAGC
>SMTZ1_10003535_pt1 | contig 15679 bp, 16 predicted proteins | sample DeeMarSWOR136_30_FD_25667 | JGI IMG/M metagenome (IMG submission 25667)
CAGAAAATATATAGACACCAGCACTAAGAGTGCTATTCTCACATTTAGTAATGGTGAATCCAGTAATTTTGGTATAGTTAGCTGTTATATTAATAACATTTCCACTCCAATTTCCATCGATAAAAGTGGTATCCCTATTCTCACCTATTAGATTAATAGACTTATCCACGATTAAGTTCTCATAATATGGTGAACTATCATCATACACAAATACAGTATCACCATCATTGGCATTGTCTATAGCATCCTGAATCTTACTGTAATTACCTGAGCCATTACCACCAACATAAAGAGTATTACTCCCATCCGAAGTGATAATAGGTTTATTATCTATTTGAATACCAATATTACTATATGCTGAATTAATAGGAACAAGTAACATAACAGATACGAAAAAACCTGCTATCAATATTTTCTTATTCATATTTTTCCTCCCTTTAACACTATATTAATCAGGCATATGGTATATAAAACAATAACACAATTAGTTTGTGAGTTTTTGAAGGAGGAGGTTTATTAGTGATTTACCTGGAAATGGATTTTTCAAAAAACCATAATTCATAATAAAATCGAAAATATCTCATTTAATACATATATTATCTTACAATATTATTTCAAGTTGTATCTGGAGCATACAAACCAAGAATAAACGCAATTAGTAGGAGAATCACACTTATTTGAGCAAAAAATACACCAGCCATAAACGCTGAAACCATAGCAGCTAACCCAAGAACTCCTCCAATTTCAAAAGCTTTTAAAGATGTAATAATTAAAACGATTAATGCTAAAATTACAAAAATAATAGGTAACAAAAAATAACCAGGTTCAATAGTTTTTAAAAAATCTACTATAGAATCAATTACTGCACCTTCAGGAGATATAGCAACTCTAAACCAAATCCCCTCAAGAAATCCAAAAAATATAACAAATTCCTGAACGAAGATTTCTTTTGCACTTTTCATAGGTTATTCCTACCTTTAATAATTAAAAATCAGAGATATGGTATATAAATCTTTAACATTACAAGACAACAAGTATTTGAATTGGGTTTAGCATCACCAATTAATCCTTACAAAGTGTAAGTATAAAATTTTTTATAAAAACGTATTACCAGCGATAAATAAAAGAATTTTATAATGAAATCTTTATATCATTTGATTTGATTTCAAATCCATGGTTTACTACCTTTTTAAAGATCGAATCGATAGAAAAATACAAATTGGTAAAATTATCTGCTTAGCAAGGTCATATAAGAAACATGCTGAAGAAATGAAATCAGTAATAACTGAAGACCCTTTATTTTTTCTAAAACCAGCAAGCGCTATCATATTCAATGGTGAATCAATAATTGTACCTAAGATGTCAAATTGTCTACATCATGAAGTTGAACTTGGAGTGGTTATTGGTAGAAGATGTAAAAACGTTTCACAAAAAGAGGCTTTGGACTATGTTTTAGGATATCTGGTTGCTTTAGATATTACAGCCAGGGATATTCAGTCTGAAGCAAAAAAGAAAGGTTTTCCTTGGGATATTGCAAAGGGCTTTGATACCTTTGCACCAATAAGCCATGTTGTTTTAAAGGAAAATGTAGCTGATCCAAATAAACTTGACATTTCCTTAAAAGTTAATCAAGCGATAAAACAAAATTCAAACACAAGTAATATGATCTATTCAGTTGAACGGATAATTGAATATATATCCCAGATTATGACTCTTGAGGTTGGTGATTTAATTTTGACAGGTACACCGGAAGGCGTAGATGAAATAGTTTCTGGTGATATTTTAGAAGCACAACTTGATAAAATTTGCTCATTAAAGGTTAATGTAAAGTAATTTTGGAAAATGTTTTAAGTATTAATCATATTGCCAGAATGCATTTATTATTCGGAGGAGGCATAATCATATGAAAGAAGTTGTAATAGTATCAGGTGTAAGAACTGCTCAAGGAAAATTTTCTGGTTCTTTAAAGGGTTTATCAGCTCCACAATTAGGCAGTATTGTTATTAAAGAAGCTGTAAAAAGGGCAGGGCTAAAAACAAAAGATATTATGGAAGTCATTATGGGATGTGTAGTTCCTGCAGGTCTTGGTCAAAACGTAGCAAGACAAGCAGCAATTGGTGCGGGAATACCATATGAAGCTGGTGCTCTTCATATAGATAAGGTTTGTGGCTCAGGATTGAAGGCAATAGTTCTTGCAACTCAAGCTATAAAGTGTGGAGATGCAGATATTATTGTAGCAGGTGGTATGGAAAGTATGACCAATTGTCCATACTCACTTCCAAAAGCTCGTTTTGGTTACAGATTATTTGATGGAAAAATTATAGACTTAATGGTTCGTGATGGACTTTGGGATGTTTATAACGATTATCATATGGGAAATACTGGAGAAGTTATTGCTGAGAAATATAAAATTTCAAGAAAAGATTGTGATAAGTTTGCTCTTGAAAGCCACCAAAAGGCAGCACGAGCAACAGAAAATGGATGGTTCAAGGATGAAATAATTCCAGTTGAAATCAAACAGAAAAAAGGAGATCCAATAAAATTTGATAAAGATGAAGGTATAAGACCTGATACTACACTAGAAAAACTTGCTAAACTTCCTCCATTTTTTAAAAAGGATGGTGTTGTAACAGCAGGCAATGCATCTCAAATAACCGATGGAGCATCTGCAGTAGTTGTTATGAGTAAGGATAAAGCAAAAGATCTAGGTATCAAACCCCTAGCAGAAATCAAAGGATATAATACCAGTGGTGTAGAACCTGCTCATGTTATGGAAGCACCAATTCCTGGTGTAAAAGCCTTATTGAAAAAGATGAAATTAACAGTTGATGATATAGATTTATTTGAGCACAACGAGGCATTTTCATCTGCATCTGTCGGTTTGATTAGAGAAGTTGGTATACCTGAGAAAAAATTCAATGTTCATGGTGGCGCTGTTGCGATAGGTCACCCAATAGGCAGTAGTGGTTCTCGTATTCTAATAACACTTATGTATGCTATGAAGCATCTTAATAAAAATCGGGGTTTAGCTACAATTTGTCTGGGTGGAGGAAATGCTGTTTCAATGGTTATTGAGAGGTGAGAGTTTATGACTATAAAAAAAATAGGTGTAATAGGTGCAGGTCAAATGGGACATGGTATCACACTTGTTGCTGCTAAAGCAGGTTTTGATGTAATACTAAGAGATATTAAAGATGAATTTGTTCAAAAGGGACTAAATAACATCAATCGTTTTCTTGATAAAAGTATTGAAAAGGGAAAAATGACGTCTGAAGATAAAAAAAAGATAGTTTCCCATATAAAGGGTTCTATTAAGCTTGAAGATCTAAAAGATGTCGATCTAATAATAGAGGCGATTTTTGAAAATATTGAAATAAAAAAAGAATTATTCAAAAATCTTGATAAGATCTGTAAAAAAGATGCCCTTTTTGCATCAAATACTTCAACAATTCCAATAACTGATCTTGCATCGGTTACAAGCAGACCAGAGCATTTTATTGGAATGCATTTCATGAATCCAGTTCCCATAATGAAACTTGTGGAAGTTATTCGCGGTATAAGAACTGATGATGCAACAACAAAAACAATAAAAGAACTTGCTGAAAAGATGGGAAAAATACCTGTAGAGGTAAACGATGGGCCTGGTTTTGTTTCAAACCGTGTATTGATACCAATGATAAATGAAGCAGTATATTGTTTAATGGATGGAACAGGTACAGCTGAAGCAATTGATAATGTAATGAAACTTGGAATGAATCATCCAATGGGTCCACTTGAGCTTGCTGATTTAATTGGCCTTGATGTGTGTCTTGATATAATGAAGGTTCTTTATGAAGGTTTTAATGACTCAAAATATAGACCTTGCCCTCTTTTAAAAAAGATGGTTCAAGCAGGTTATCTAGGCAGAAAAACAGGCAAGGGTTTTTATGATTATAAAAAGTAGGTGATTAAAATATGGCATACAAAAATATAATACTTGAAAAAAAAGATGGCATAGGTTTCATAAAAATCAACAGACCTCAAGCATTAAATGCATTAAATAAAGACACCTTAATTGAACTGTCTAAAGCTGTTGATGAACTTGATAAAGAAAGTAAATTAAAAGTTGTAATTCTAACTGGAGTTGGAGATAAAGCATTCATCGCGGGTGCTGACATAAAACAGATGGCAGATTTGACATCACTTGAGGCAAAAGAATTCTCAAAACTTGGACATGACACTCTTAATAAAATTGAAAATTCAAGATTGATATTTATTGCAGCAGTTAATGGTTATGCACTTGGTGGAGGGTGCGAAACATTAATGGCATGTGATATAGCAATTGCAGGTAAAAGTGCAAAAATCGGTCAACCAGAAATAAATCTAGGTGTACATCCAGGATTTGGTGGGACACAACGGTTACCAAGACTTGTTGGTAGAATGAAAGCAAAAGAGTTGATGCTAACAGGTCGAAATATCGACGCAAATGAGGCATATGAAATTGGACTTGTAACTATGATTGTAGATGATGACAAATTAATGGAAACTGCTGAAAAAATAGCAGGTAAAATTTCAAGTAAATCAGGTATTCAAACAAGATTTGTAAAAGAACTAGTCAATAAAGGTGCGGATATTGATCTAAACTCTGCCCTTTCACTTGAGATATCATACTTTGCATCAAGTTTTTCAACACATGATCAAAAAGAAGGAATGAAGGCTTTTATTGAAAAAAGAAAACCAGAATTTAAAGAAAAATAGTATTTTTTATTTCAGAATCTTACCAAGAATTTCTTCTGCAACAGTATAAGGATCAACTTGTTTCTTACTTATTTGGTCAATTAACGACTCAACTTTATCCTTAAAAATTGATTCATCAAAAATTAAATTCATTAATCTTTTTCTGATAATTTCAATAAGTTCAGCTTCATATCGTTTCTTACGCTGAGCTTCAAACATCTTTGTATCTTTTAGATAATCTTTATGATTCTCTATTTCATCAACAAGTTCCGAAATACCCTTTGATTGCTTAGCAATTGTTGTAAGAACCGGTATTTTTCTATCCTTTTCAGAACATGTTATATCAATTAAACTTTCAATTTCAGCAACAGTTTGCTCAACACCCTGCCTATCAGCCTTATTTACAACGTAAATATCTGCAATCTCCATTATTCCTGCTTTGATTGTTTGGATTGAATCACCAAGCCCTGGAACCAAGGTTACAAGGGTCGTATCTGCAAGTTTTATAACATCAACCTCTGCCTGACCAACGCCGACTGTTTCAACAAAAATAATATCCTTTCCAGATGCATCAAGAATCTCAACAACATCATAAACAGCACTGGTAAGACCGCCAAGCATTCCACGTGTTCCCATACTACGAATAAATACACCTTCATCAGTTGCAAGTTCCATCATTCTTATACGGTCACCAAGAAGTGCTCCACCGCTAAATGGACTGGTTGGATCAATTGCAATTATTCCGACCTTGAGTCCTTTTTTTCTATACTCTCTAGTGAGTTCAAAAATAAGAGTACTTTTACCACTACCCATAACACCAGTTATTCCAATTACATGTGCTTTGCCTGTTTTAGGATGTATTACTTTCATAGCATTTGCTGCAATTGGATCGTTATTTTCAGCAAGTGTAATCAACCTTGCAATTGATCTGGAATCACCCTTTAAAACATTACTTGTAATATCATTCATCGTTTCACATTTTTCTTAATAAACTTCACAATATCCTCACAGTGGGTACCAGGACCAAAGATACCTGATATTCCTGCTTTTTTTAATTTTGGAGCATCCTGCTCAGGAATAATTCCGCCACCAACTACCAATACATCCTGCATACCTTTCTGTTTTAAAAGTTTAGTAACATCAACAAACAACGTCATATGTGCACCCGATAGAAGGCTTAAACCAATAACATCAACATCTTCCTGAATTGCAGTTTCAACAACCATATCAGCTGTCTGATGTAAACCAGTATAAATAACCTCCATACCTGCATCACGTAATGCCCTAGCAACAACTTTTGCACCACGATCGTGGCCATCAAGACCAGGTTTTGCAATTAAAACTCTTATCTTTTTCTCCATATTTTTTCCTCCTAATAAATTGCAGGCTCCTCATATTCTCCAAAGACATCTCTTAATACTTGGCAAGTTTCACCAAGGGTTGCATATGAATGAACACAATCAAGGATATAAGGCATCAGGTTTTCATCACCCATAGCTGCTTTTCTAAGTGCAGAAAGGTTCCTTTCAACCTTTTGATTGTTTCTATCTTTTCTCAGTTTTTTCAGTCTATTAATCTGACGTTCTTCACCTTTTTCATCCATTTTAAGGATTGGTATTTCTATTGGTTCATCCATTTGATACTCATTAATCCCAACAACAATTTGCTTTTTTTCTTCAATTTCTTTTTGATATTTGTAAGCAGCGTTTGCTATTTCCCTTTGATAAAATCCTTTTTCAATTGCAGGGAGAACGCCGCCAAATTTGTCAACCTTATCCCAATACTGATAAGTTTCTTCCTCCATTTTATCGGTGAGCCATTCAATATAGTATGAACCACCAAGTGGATCCACTGTATCTGTAACTCCACTCTCATGGGCAATAATCTGTTGTGTTCTAAGAGCAATTCTTGCAGCTTTTTCAGATGGAAGTGCCAAAGCCTCATCCATTGAATTTGTATGAAGCGATTGTGTCCCTCCAAGAACAGCTGATAAAGCCTGAAGGGTTACACGAGAGATATTAATCTCAGGTTGCTGAGCTGTAAGACTGCAGCCTGCAGTTTGCGTATGAAATCTCATAAGTAGAGATCTAGGTTTTTTTGCACCAAGTCGTTTAAGTTCTCTAGCCCATATGCGACGAGCAGCTCGGTATTTAGAAATTTCTTCAAAAAAATCATTATGTGCATTAAAAAAGAAACTAAGTCTAGGTGCAAAATCATCAATTTTAAGACCACGTTTCATCGCCCATTTTATATATTCTATTCCATCACCAACAGTAAAAGCAAGTTCTTGAACTGCAGTAGACCCTGCTTCACGAATATGATACCCACTGATACTTATTGTATTCCATTTGGGAACCTCTTTATAGCCAAATTCAAATGTATCAACAATCAGCCTCATACTAGGTTCAGGTGGAAATATAAAAGATTTTTGAGCAATATATTCTTTTAAGATATCATTTTGGATCGTACCACCGATTATCCTCCGATCTATTTTACGATTTTCTGCATTTGCTATATAAAAAGCCCATACAATCGAAGCAGGACCATTGATTGTCATCGAGGTAGTAACCTTATCAATTGGAATTCCACTAAAAAGAATTTCCATATCCTCAAGCGAGGAAATTGCCACACCGCATTTACCAAATTCTCCTCTTGACATTTTATGATCAGTATCATAACCATAAAGAGTTGGATAATCAAATGCTACACTAAGACCGGTTTCACCGTGGTCAAGTAAATATTTATAACGTTTATTTGTCTCCTCAGCAGATCCAAATCCAGAAAATTGACGGAAGGTCCATAAACGACCCCTATATTTTGTAGGATGAATGCCACGTAAAAATGGATATTCTCCGGGAAAACCAATATCTTTAATATAATCTAAATGGGCAATATCATCAGGTGTGTAGAGATTTTTTATTTCGTTCCATGATAAATTCTCAAATTTTTTCTTTCTTTCAGGATGTTTTTTAATATGAGTTGAGTAGATGTTTTTAATCCATTTATCTTTTTGTTGTTTTATCTTTTCTAATTCTTTTTTATCAAACATTTTATCCTCTTCCCAACTAGAAATCAATACCTTTACGAGCCTTAACACCTTGTTGATATGGATGTTTAATCTCAAGCATCTCTGTTACAACATCTGCAATTCTAACCAATTCAGGGTGAGCGTATCTGCCAGTTAATACAAGTTCAAGTTTTTCTGGCTTTTGTTCAATTAATTTTAAAACATCTTTAAGTGATATAAGGTTAAAGTCCACAGCAACATTAATTTCATCGAGAATGACCATATCATATTTTCCATTGTTTATTGACTCTTTTGCATGTAAAAAACCTTTTTGAGCAAGATCAATATCAATTTGCTCAGGTTTTTCTTTTGATACAAATTCATCACGACCATATTGTGAAAAAGAAAAATTAGAGATTTTATCAATAGAATTTAGCTCATTATAATTTCTACCTTTCATGAATTGTATCATATAGACTTTTAAACCTGCTCCCGCAGCCCGAAGGCCTAATCCCAAGGCAGCAGTCGTTTTTCCTTTACCCGGACCAGTATAGAGATGAACATATCCTTTTTGCAAAGAAATCCCCTTTCGGTGAATTAAGTAGGTCATTATATTTTTTTCTTTTAGTGTTAAAATATGTTTATAATGAAGGTTAAAGGGTAGATTAATACATATAAATATTAAATTCTAAAAAGGAAAAATAATTAAAGTACTTTTAATATTGGCTAATAGAAGTGTTTAATATGGTCAACAAAATTATGATTGTAGATGATGATCCAAGTATAAATTATACTATTAAAAGAGGGATCGAGGGATTAAATTCTGATTATGAAATAATTACTATAGAAAGTGGGAAAAAATGCCTCGAACTTTTAGAAAATGACCAAATTCCTGATCTTATTGTTTTAGATATTATGATGCCCGAATTGAGTGGATGGGAAACATTTCAAAAAATAAGAGAGAAACTATCAAGTGATGAGTTACCAATAATATTTCTTACTGCAAGAAAGGATCAAGTAGCTGAAAAAGCTGGTGGTTTTCTTGGAGAAGATTATATTGAAAAACCAGTCAAGATCGAGGATCTTTTAGAAAGAATCGAAAAGGTTTTAAATAAAACTAGTTCAAAAAAATAACCATTAAAGTAAAGATGATAATTCTGGTAGCCATTCTATTTAAACATATCAAAAATTAGAAGGCATTAAATGAATGCAAATAATCAAAAGAAAAGAATAATTGATCCTGAATGGATTAACGAAATTGCTGAGGCACTATTAGACATAAATATAAATGATTTATCAGAAAAACAGAAGAAAATGCTTAGGGATTTATACTTAGATAATTTAAGGAACGGACTTAAACCTAAAGAATCAATAAATAATGCATTACAAATTGTTAGATGTTTTAAAACATAGATTTTTAGGATTTTTGAATTTATTTTTTTATATACTTCTATATCGTAACATTTATGTTATGTAATTTAATTCCCACCCCCATGAAACTAGAATTAAACGATCAACAAAAGATGATACAGAAAATGGTAAGAGAATTTGCAGCAAAAGAAATTGCACCTGTTGCTGCAGAACTGGACAAGAAAGAAGAATATCCAACTAAAATTCTTGGGAAAATGGCAAAACTTGGGCTTCTTGGAACAATTATTCCTACTGAGTATGGCGGTGCTGGTCTTGATACTATTAGTTATTCAATTGTTGTTGAAGAGATATCTAGAAAATGTGCATCGACAGGTGTTATAACCTCTGTTCATAACTCACTTGTTGCTTGGCCAATAATGAAATACGGAACAGATGAGCAAAAAAAGAAGTATCTTCCAAAACTTGCAAAAGGGGAAAAAATTGGTGCTTTTGCTGGGACAGAACCAAATGCTGGATCAGATCTTGGAGCAATGAAAACAACAGCAGTTCTCAAAGGAAATAAATATATTATAAATGGTGATAAAACTTTTATCACTAGTGGCCCTGAGGCAGGTATTATTATTATTTTTGCAGTAACAGATAAAAACGCTGGTTCAAAGGGTATTAGTGCATTTATTGTAGAAGATACTTTCAAAGGTTATAAAGTTGGAAGTATTTTTGAAAAACTTGGAATTAATGCCTCAAAAACCTCAGAACTAATATTTGAAAATATGGAAGTTCCTAAAGAAAATCTTCTTGGAAAAGAAGGTGAAGGATTCAAGATAGCATTATCTACACTTGACGGTGGACGTATCGGTATTGCTGCACAGGCAGTTGGCATTGCTCAAGCAGCACTTGATGAGAGTATCGAATATTCAAAGCAAAGACAACAGTTTGGTAAACCTATTGCACAGTTCCAAGCTATTCAATGGATGATTGCGGACATTGCAACAAGAATTGAAGCTTCACGATATCTTGTATATAATGCTTCTTATCAAAAAGATCTAGGCGAGAGATTTAGCAAAGAAGCTGCAATGGCAAAACTCTTTGCTTCTGAAACAGCAGTTGATGCAGCAATAAAAGCAGTCCAGATACATGGAGGATATGGTTATACAAAGGAGTATACCGTCGAACGTTTATTTAGAGATTCAAAAATTACAGAAATTTATGAGGGGACATCTGAAGTCCAACGTTTGGTAATAGCTGCAAGCTTACTTAGATAAAGAAACAACAAGGTGAAAAATATGGGGGAGTTCAACTATGAAAAACAATATCAGGATTGGAAATGGAAAATCCCTGATGATTATAATATTGGCTATGATTGCATAGATAAACATACTAAAACTGAGAAGAAAAACAAGGTAGCCCTATATTGGGAAAATGACATAGGTGAAACAGATAAATTTACCTATAATGAGATGAAAAATCTTACAGATAAATTTGGAAATGTTTTAAAAAATCTAGGTTTTAAAAAAGGTGACAGATATCTTATTAGACTACCAAATATCCCTGAGTTTCATATATCATTTCTTGGAGGAACAAAGATTGGAGCGATTCCTATTCCCTCAAGTGTCATGTTCAGGGCTCATGAAATAGAATATAGAATTAATGATAGTGGTTCAAAAGCAGTAATTACGACATCAAAATATGTCAATGCAGTAAATGAAATAAAAGATATATGTCCTACATTAAAAAATATTATAATTGTTGATGATGCATATGATGACCAGTTATTGTATCAGGATTTAATGAACAATGCCTCAAGAAATTTAAATATCGAACAGACAAAAAGCAAGGATATGGCATTTTTTTGTTATACCTCTGGAACAACTGGAGATCCAAAAGGTGCAGTTCACCTACATCGCTGGGTCCCAGGTAACGATCCAAGTGTATTGTTATGGCAGCAAGCAAAAGAGGATGATTTACTCGCTCATACTGGTGATCTAAACTGGATTTTTCCACTGGGAAATGGTTTTCTTTACCCATGGAGACATGGATTTTCAACATTTATTTATGATGGAAGGTTTAATCCACAAAAATGGTTTGAATTAATAGAAAAATACAAAATTTCAAATCTTGCATCAGTTCCAACAGCCTATAGAATGTTTGTAGCAGTAAACGATGCAGAGAAAAAATATGATCTATCTAGCCTAAACCATTGTATCTCTGCAGGAGAGCCTCTTAATCCAGAAATTATCAAAATATGGAAAAAACGTTTTGGTCTTGATGTTTATGATGGAATTGGTATGACAGAAATCATGGTCTATCTCTCAAACTTTGAAGGTATGAAGATAAAACCTGGCTCATGTGGTAAACCTCAACCTGGGAAGATTTGTGAGATTGTAAACCATCAGGGAAGGATACTTCCTCAAGGCAAACCAGGAATACTTGCAATAAAAAAATCAGATCCAGGTTTATTCAAGGAATATTGGAATAAACCTGATAAGTCAAAAAAGTGTTTTAAAAACGGCTGGTTTTTAACTGGTGATATCCTTTATAAAGACAAGGATGGATATTATTGGTTTAGTGGACGTGATGACGATTTAATAATGGCAGCTGGATATCGTATTTCACCTTTTGAAGTAGAGTCAGCAATTATTTCTCATCCAGAGGTTTTGGAATGTGCTGTTGTAGCAAGTCCTGATAAAATAAGAGGTGTTATTGTTAAAGCCTTTGTCATTCTTCATAATAAGACGAAAGCCTCTGATAATCTTATTAAAGAAATTCAGGAGCATACCAAAATGGTTGCCGCTCCATATAAATATCCACGGGAGATTGAATTTGTTGATGAATTACCAAAAACACAAAGTGGTAAAATAAAAAGAAAGGAATTAAGAGAGTTAGAAAACGAAAGGAAAATGGGAGGTATGAAATAATTATGAATATAATTGTATGTGCAAAGCAGGTTATTGATATATCTGAGATGAAAATTGATTCAAGTACAAAAAAACCAATTTTACAAGGTGTGCCTCAAAAAATAAGTGATATAGATAAAAACGCAATGGAAGAAGCAATAAAAATTAAAGAAAAGCTTGGTGGTAAGATAACGGTACTTACCATTGGTCCAGCTAACGCAAAAGAAAGAATAAAAGAGCTTCTAGCAATGGGTGCTGATGAAGGAGTTTTGGTAACAAATTCTGATTATATTGACTATTATATGACAGCAGTTTTACTTGCTGAGGCAGTCAAAAAAATAGGTAATTATGATATCATCATCTGTGGTGAGGCATCAGTTGATTTATTTTCAGGTCAGATCGGCCCTAGACTTGCAGGTCTTTTAAATATACCACAATTAACCTATACACTTAATGTAACAGCTGAAAAAGATAAGATTACAGCTGAACGTAATATGGGTGATATGGCAGTTACCACAGAATCAAATTATCCAGTTTTAATCACTGTTACAAAGGAGATTAATGAACCCCGCCTGCCCAGCCTTATGCAAATCTTAGGTTCTGCAAATAAACCAATCAATGAATGGACAGCTGACTCACTTAGCAGTGGTCTAAAACCTTTGGTTGAAACTGTTGAATTAAAAGGAGTTCCAATGGAACGTAAAAACATAATTTACAAAGACGATATTGATGAGTCAATCAGCAAACTTGTTGATAGTCTTGCAAAAGAGGGAGTAATTGGAGGGTGAAAAAGATGGTTCTTGTTTATTCAGATAATAAAAAAATCACCATTGAGATGCTGAACAAGGCATCTGAAATTGCTAAAGAACAAAAAAAGAAGGTAACAGCTGTAATTATTGGAAAAACCGATGAAAAACAGGCAAAGGAGTACATTTCATATGGTGCAGATCAGGTATTTATTTCTGATACAGATTTGAAATCATTCAAAGCTGAAGAATATACTGATATTCTATTAAACATTGTAAAAGAAACAAAAGCTGAAACAATTTTTATTGGCTCAAATAAGAATGGAAAAGAGCTTTCAGCAAGATTAGGTGGAAAACTAAATGCTGGATGTGTCGTTGATTCAAACAATATTTACATAAAAAACGGTAAATTATTTGCTGAAAGAATAGTATATAGTGGTAATGCAATTGCTGTTGAACAGTTTAACTCAAAACCTGCGATTATTACAATTCCTTCAAAAGCATTTGATCCAATGAAAAAGGATGAAGGTCGCAAAGGTGAAATAATCAAAAAGAAGTTAGATACTGAAAAATCATCATCTAAAATTTTAAAGGTTCAAGAGATGAAAGCAGAAGGTGTAAATGTCGAAGATGCAGAAATAATTGTATCATGTGGTCGTGGTTTTAAAAATAAAGATGATATAAAACTTGTAAGTGAACTTGCAAATGTTCTGAAGGGAAAAACTGTTGGTTGCAGCCGTCCAATAGCTGCTGATCTAAAATGGCTTTCGGAGGATCACTGGATTGGGCTTTCAGGTCATAAGGTAAAACCAAAACTGTACATTGCTGCAGGAATCTCAGGTCAGATACAGCATATCGCTGGTATGCGTGATTCAGGAATTATTGTTGCAATAAACAAAGACCCAGATGCACTTATTTTCAAATCTGCAGACTATGGTATAGTCGGAGATCTTTATGAGATACTTCCGAAGCTTACCAATGCAGTTAAAGAAAAAATAGGTTAAAATCTTCTTAGTTTATATATTAAAATTCAGGGAGTTGATGATCATTACTAGAGATAAAGATAAAGCACTGCTTAATGAGATACCAAAAGATAAAATCGATGAATTTATTTTTATGCATTTAAGAAATATGTGGGCAGTTGATGGACTTTATTATATTTTTATAGAAGAAAAATCAGGAACTGAAAACGCTACTGAGATAGATAGAAAAGTATGGGAAGTAATGGGAAAAATTGAGGCAAAGAAATTAAAAAAATTTTTCAATTTCAAAAAAAATGATATTTTCAATATGATGAAAGCTTTACAATATTCAGGTTGGGCACTTGATCTTGAAGATAAAGAAGTGATTGTTGAAAAAGATAGAGGAGTTATTAGAAATATCAAGTGTCGTGTTCAAAACACTAGACTTAAAAAAGGGCTTATCGAGTTTGGTTGTAAACCAGTTAGATGGGATTTTTTAAAAGCCTTTGCTAAAGAGTTTAACCCTGATATTGTAGTTAATTGTAAGGTTTGTCCTCCAGATAAGCATCCTGATGATTTATGGTGCGAATGGGAATTCGTAATGAGATAATTCAGTGTAAACGATAATATTTTAAACTAATTTATAATTCATTTTTGCATGAAATCGAAAATAATTCCTGATTTTAATAAGAAAAAAATTCCAACAAAAAGGGAACTTTTAATACTTGAAAATCTTAGAAAATGCAATAAAATTACTGATTATTTAGAATATAGATTAAATCGAGATACAACAAAAAGAACTTTTGCTACACATATAAGGAATTATTTTATTTATTTAGATATATCAAATGTTGATAGTTATTTTAAAGACCCTCGAAGAATGAATAATGGTAAAAGACTAGATTATTTAGATAAAATTGAACATGATATCGAATCTTTTAACAATTCATTAACATGCTTTTCTGGTAGCTTTAGACACAGTAATTTATCAGCCCTTAGGAAATTATTAGAATATAATAAAATAGATTTAGGCAATAGCTTCTGGGAAGGTATAAGAAAAGCTGGTCCTAAATCTGAAAGAGAAACTGAAATTGAAACACCAACAATAGAACAATTAAGAAATATTCTAAGTAGAGCTGATAATGAAGGAAAAGCTTATTTCTTAATACAAATGTCTTCAGGTTCAAGAGTAGAAGAAATAAGAACAATAACATTTGATAATCTTTATTTGAACACTGATCCACCATCATTTAGGGTTACTAAAGAACATTCAAAGACAGGCAGACCAAGTACAAAGTTTTTTAGCTATGAAGCTTTAGAATTTCTAAAACAATATCTTGATAAAGATAGAGATAGAATTCTTTTAACAAGAATTAATAGGGCAAGAAATCAAAAATCAAAAGAGGATTATAAAAATCAAGTATTTCCAATGGGTAAAACTAATCCTGAAATAATTTGGAGTAATTTATGTAAAAAGGAAGGATTATACAATTTAGACTCAAAAACTAAACATCCAGTCATGGGAACACACTCATTAAGAAGATTTTTTGAAGATAATATTGGTCATGGTAAATTATCCAAATATATGCTTAATAAATTATCAAAAAGTGAAGAAGCTTATTCGTTTAAAACCAAGAATAAACTAGAAGAATTGTATAAAAAACATATGAATAATTTATTTATTTTTGAAACACCTCAAAAGACAAAAGAAGAAATTAACAAATTAAGAGAAGATTTATCTAAAAAAGATGAAGAAATTAAAAGATTAAAAGAAGGAATGGAATTTATTGATAAAGGAAGAAAATCTTATGAAGAACAAGCTAAAGAATTTGAAAATAGAATTAATCAAATTGAAAAAGATTTAAGAATGAATCTTAATCCTAATACACCACAATCTAAAAAATTTATTGACGAATTTAAAAATTATATTCCAGATATTTTTTCTGAATTTTATGGAAAAGAGCCAACAAAAGAAGAAATTAA
>SMTZ1_10003537_pt1 | contig 15678 bp, 13 predicted proteins | sample DeeMarSWOR136_30_FD_25667 | JGI IMG/M metagenome (IMG submission 25667)
AAATCCGATGACCATTTTTGCCTTACCGATCTCCGAACGATTCCTCACTATCTCCCCCTTCCTTCGGGGGGCGAAGGAAATCCCTATGGGTTCGTCGAAAAAGCCCCGGACCAATCGGGCCAACTGCACAATGGAGATCTCCCGGCCCGTGCCAATTTGGAACGTTTCTCCCCAGATCGAGCCTTTTGCGTCGCGGGTTGAGAGAATCAAATAGATGGCGAGGCACAGATCATCGACGTGAATAAAATCCCGGCTCTGGTTCCCATCCCCAAAGATGGTCAAGGTCTTTTTGAGGATGCCGTCCTTTATGAACTGAGCTACGACGCTCCGTTTATGGAGGGAGTACGGTCCGTAGACGTTGGAAAACCGTAAATTGACGGTCTTGAGACCATAGGAGCCATAAAAGGCCGAACAGTATCCCTCGCAGGCGAGTTTACTGGAACCGTAAGGGGAGAGGGGCTTGGGGGGCCTCCTTTCGTCCACCGGCGGATCCGAGCTTCCCAGCGTTGCATTCGAAGAGGCGAAGATGAATGTATCTACCTCCCTTTTCATCGAGGCGTGAAGGAGATTGAGCGTTCCCCGGGCGTTCACCTCGAAATCGTAAAACGGGGCTTCGATGGAGGGCATCACCCCCGTCTGGGCCGCCAGATGAATGACTCCGTCAATGCCCTCCGTTGTCTCCACACAGAGGTCATAGGATCGAATATCCCCGATAACCAGGTCAACCACGGCGGTATTTCGGGCACCCTCCTTGGAATTCCCCTGGAATTCATAGCTCATGCCGTCGTTTTTCCCTTTTCCCGTTATTTCGCCGTTTTCCCCAAGGGCATCTTGGAGATTCTCCTTGGTCCCCGTACTGAGGTTATCCAGGATCCGTATGTATCGAACGCCCCTTCTTAAGAGGTAGTTGACGAGATTCACCCCGATAAAGCCGCAGCCTCCGGTTATCAGAATAGTGGGCAAGTTCATTGGAGAAAACTCAAAACGGAAAATCGGATGGAAATAGAGCGGAAGAAGCCCCCCTGCCTATGGCTACCTCGTCCTATTGACTGCTCTATCCAACAGTTCACGCAATTGTCCCTCTGATTGCGCTGCTACCCTTCTCTCAATTATTTCTCCTGATTCGAAGACGATAAACGTGGGGACACCGGTGATCTCATATCGGGAAGCGGTTCTGGGGTTGAGATCGACATTCAGTTCCCCAATTTTCACCTTCCCGTTATATTCCCATGCTAACTTCTCAATGAGGGGTTCAACCATTTTACAGGGAGGACACCAGGAAGCCCAGAAATCAACGAGGACTGGATTTTCCGACTCCAGGACCTCTTTTTCAAAGTTGTCGTCCGTAAACCTCAAGCCGTGCCTCATATTGTGCGATCTCCTCTTCTAGCTCTATAATTTCCACGGTCTCCACCTGTCTCTTCTCTCCCGACCACCACGTCTTGGGGAGAATGTGATGTTTCTTCTCCTCGATACGCTTCCTTATCTCGGGCTGGGTGAGGAGCGCGAAAATCCTGACAATCTCATCTTCCACGCTGACGGAGGGTTGAAATCCGAAGGTTTTGGGTAGGTTCTCATAGATGGGATTGAACGGATGGACGTCAGCTTCAACCCTCGGATTCTCGACCCGCTGAATCTTAACTGGTAAGTCGAATTCCTCTCTGCCTACCGTGGCGACGGTTTTGGCTATATCCCTCAGGCTGTAGTAGCCGGATATCTGATTGACGACTCCATATTGGCCCGGCTCTGCGGGATGAGCGATCAATCGCGTCATGCACTGCATCGCGTCCTGGAGCGCGATAAAGCCCCTTATCTGGTTCCCCGCGCCATAGAGCGTGAGGGGGATCCCCACTATTGCCTGTGCCACGAAGCGGTTGACCACTGTGCCAAACCATTCATCAATATCCAACCGGGTTCGCAACCGGGGGTCCGCTGCTAGCTGATCAGTGTGAACCCCGTAGATCACCCCCTGCATCACGTCATAGGAGCGAAGCCACCAATATTTGCACGCCTCATACACGTTAAAGGTATCCTGTACCTTGCTCACGTGATAGAAACTGACGGGGTCGCGGGGGGTCAGTTCGCCCCCCAGGCTCCATTCACGATTGCCCCATTTGAGGACCGCATCGGCCGGGAAAATACCCTCGAACAGGGGGCGCCCGGTAAGCGGAGTTCCGTATTCCCCCATGGTGCCCAGCTTGAGCATCGTGGTCTCTGGAACCATATCTCTCATGAGAAACAACAGACCCAGCGTGCCCAAGACGTTGTTTTTTTGGACGAAAATAGCATGATCCACATCGATCATACTGTATGGGGCGCTGGGACATTCCGCGTAGTGAACGATGGCTTCTGGTTTCACCTCGTCCATGAACTCCTTGAGCCGCCCCCGTTCCCTCAATATGTCGATTTCCCGGTAGTTAATGGTTACGTCCAGGACTTCCTTTGCTGCTCGAAGCCGTTGGCTCATTCTGGCGATGGGAACAACAGTGTGAGCGCCCCTTTCCTTCACCCAATGTCGCCGGCTGAGATTATCCACCCCGCTTATTTGGCAGCCGATGCTGCCCAGCCATAGCGCCAATGTCCAACCCAGATAGCCATCAATTCCCAAGATCATAACCCGCATATTCCTCAGCAGGTATCCATATGGGGTCTCCCGCCATTCGGGGCATTCCCCGAACCGAATAGCCAGGGGATCGAAGAGCCCTAGTTCAGGTCGTCTCTTGCATTCGGCCATGATATGGGAAGAGCCGTCTTCATCTCCCGCCCCTGAGAATTTCTGGGTTGATTGACCGCAGGATCTGAAATCGACTTTACCGGTAAGGTCTACAGCTGGGCAATTCCAGCATGTACAGTCCTTATTATGCATACTTAACCTCTGGGGAAATGGGGTTTTTGGTTTTGGGAAGCGAATTCTTCCCGCTTTTTAGGCCATTGAGTATATCGCACACTGCGAAAACAGAGGGCCGAGGGGGAATCACGTCCTTTCCCAAATCCCTGTTTATGAGGAGAAAGGCATCGTGCTGCGTGTGCTTCCCCGTGAACATGCCTTTCTCATAGAGTGCCTTTGCCCCCATATTCGATCTCAGGTTAAAGCCCCTATTGGGAAGGAGGACTACGTCAGGAGCCTGCTCTGCATACGGTCCCCTGTAGAGTTCCTCTTTTCGAAAAATCCCCTTCACTACCCTTCGTCCGTCCAGTTTCAGATTATCAAAGACCTCTACGAGTTCCTCAACGATCCTGCCGTATTCCCTTTCACGTATGGAGCCCCTTGGATATTTGTCCCTGAGATTTACGTATAACCTCGCCGGGTCGAGGGCGAAGGCCTTCGTGCCGAAATCAATATCGGCGAAATTTGCCTTCGAGCCCGATTTCAGCCGGAGAAAGCCCGTCTCCCTCAGGAGGAAATTTACGTTCACCTCCCTTTCCAATGACTCAAAGCCGTGATCGGATAACACCATGAGGAAATCGTCCTCGGAGAGGCCGTCAGCTATTTCCCCGATCACCTCATCTATCCGATGAAAATGGTCTAAGAACGATGAGTGGTATCCGTGGCCCGGGTTCTGATACGCATCCCACAGGAAATGAGAGAGCCGGTCGGTGCCGGTGAAAACGAGGACAAAGGTCTCCCACCTTTCCTTTCTCCATAGATATCGGTAGGCATCGATCCTCGCCTTCAGGGTTCTATTCAACTCGCTCAAGAACAGCTCTGTGGACTGATGGGCTTTGGAGGAATCCACGTCGATTCGGTAATTAAGATCGGCCAGGGTGGGTATGAGGGATTTGGGGTAAACGCTTCGTTCCAAATCGAGGGACACGAATCCCGATATGTGAACGCCGTTCAGAGGCTTCACCGGAAAGGTGCCGGGAACATTGATAATGACTGACTTCCCGCGGCCATCACTCTGCCAGAAAGGAGATGCCCTGAGATGGTTGAAATTGGGAAAGGACAACCTATAGGTGCCTATGGGGATATCCGTGTAGCCGAATATGCCGTGTTCTCCGGGATTCTTCCCGGTAATAATCGAGCTCCACGCAACGGAGGATACTTCAGGGATGGAGGACTCCATCCGTCTGAATAGGCCGTTTTCAATCAATTCCCTGGTCGCGGGCATGGTGCCATTATGAGTGAGGTTTCTTATGAGGCCATAGGGAACACCATCGAGCCCGATGATAACGATTCTCTTCATTATTGTCTCTTTCGAATGCTACCGTCCTCGGTTAAGCACATCTTTAGTCTCCCTGTGCGAGAATAGGACCACTCCATCCGCTATCATTCGAGTTAAGACCCTCCTTAGTCCTTGGTACTCATCCTTCGAGTGCACATGAGGCTCAAGCATGGGTATGTCCGCGGTCCTCTTCGCCACCGCATAGGCGTCCTCCCTCTTCTTGCCCCCATAGACAATGAGAAGATCTCTATCACTGGCCACTGTGTTGTTCCCCCGGGCATAAGAGCCGAACAGCACCACAAGCGAAAGAGGAAGCTTCCCTGAAAGCTCTTTTATCTTTTCCCTCAGCTTGCTGATGAGCTCTTCTCGGTCACATTTCGGATAGAAGATCCGAACAGAACTTGAAGATTCCCTCGGCATATCCGATAAGCCTCATCGCCTCTTTCTCGTTCATCTCGTCCGCCTGGTTTATTTCGTTTGTCTCGTCTATCTCGTTTGCTTGGTTATGTGGTTTGTCCGGATGAAATATACCAATCAATCGTCTTCTTTAACCCTTCTTCAAAACTTGTCTTTGCCCGAAAACCGAACTCTTTTTCAGCCCTGGAAATATCAAGCTTGCGTCTGGGCTGGCCGTCCGGTTTGGATGTATCCCAGATGATCTCACCTTTAAAGCCCGTCAATGTTACAATTAATTCGACTAAATCTCTTATCGAAATTTCGAAGCCTGCACCGAGATTTACCGGGTCGGGTTTGTTATATCGCTCCGTTGCCAAGAGTATGCCCTCAGCGGCATCTTCCACATAGAGAAATTCCCTGGTCGGCTTCCCCGAGCCCCAGACGGTCACGGAGTGACCAGGCTGAGGTTCAGGTTTAGGTTGAGTAAGGGTTGAAGAGATATCTTTCCCCTTAACCTCAACCTCAGCCTTAACCTGCTCCATTCGGAGCTTTGCTTCAATGCATTTTCTTATGAGGGCAGGGATGACGTGGGAGGATTCAGGATCGAAATTATCCCTTGGACCGTAGAGATTCACCGGTAAAAGGTAGATGGCGTTGAACCCGTACTGCTGCTGGTATGCCTGGGCCTGAACGAGGAGCATCTTCTTGGCCAATCCGTAGGGGGCATTGGTCTCCTCGGGATAACCGTTCCAGAGGTCTTCCTCCTTGAAGGGGACAGGGGTAAACTTAGGATAGGCGCACACCGTACCGACGGCGACAAATTTCTCAATTCCCGCCTGCCTTCCCATCTCCATTAACTGAGCGCCCATCATCAGGTTCTCGTAGAAGAATTTTCCGGGATTGGCACGGTTGGCGCCAATGCCTCCCACTCGGGCGGCCAGGTGTATGACGATATCCGGTTTGGCATCACGATAGAGCCTTTTAACCGCTTCCATTTCAACGAGGTCGTACTGGTTACTTCTCGCTACGAAGATGTCCTTGCAGCCACATTCTTGGAGTTTTTCCACCAGGAACGAGCCGAGAAAACCAGCCCCACCGGTTACCAGAACTCGTCTTTTTTGGAAGAAACCCATAGCTACGAGTCTAGGTTAAGGTTAAGGTTAAGATTTCTTTGCAAGAAAGCTGATTAACGAATTCAACTCCTTCCATATTACCTCGATGAGATTAGAGTGAATTGCAAATTCTTCCTTGGTGAAATAGACGACTTGATGCCCATAGATTAAATGGTTCTTGGTTTCAGCCAATGAACCGCGGGAATTGAAATAGAACTTCAGCTTATCCCTTGTGTGCTTTCGACCGAATCCCTCGGAAAGATTCCCCGAAACGGATAATGCTGAGCGCCGGATTTGAGAAGCCAATCCATAGTCTTCCTTTCTTGGCAGATTCTCTGTAAGCTCAAAGACCTTTACTGCCAAATCCATGGCTTTTTGCCAGACTGGCATTTCCTCAAATGACCTGTACCCCATTTTCATGTTGGCCTTAGCCTCAACCTTGCTCATCTCCCCCAATACTCAGCCTCAACCTTAACCTTCCCCATTTCCCCCATTACTCAGCCTCACCCTCAACCTCTCCAATGTTCCGCCGCCACTCAACCTCAGCCTTAACCTCAACCTTAACCTTCTTCATTTCCCTCCCACCTCTAACCCCTCCGCCGATTCGCAGCGCCATGGCCCACATAACCGTGAAGAGAAAGGCGTTGGCAGGTACCTGGACGTTTCTCTCAACAAAGCTGTGAAACATCAGCGCCAGAATTCCTACCAAGCAACCAATCCCGACATATTTCTGCGGTTCCCTGGAGGTGAGTAAACGAATCCCCGAGGCCGCCCTGTAAAAGAGAAAGAGGAACAGAACCAAGAGGAGCCCTGCGCCACATAGTCCAACCTCTGAGGCCAGCTGAAGAAAGTCATTCTCCGCATGGGTTATGAGTCCCCGTATGTGAAAGGATCGATACATGGGAAAGACCTGGGTAAAGGATCCGAGGCCTGAACCCAGAAAAGGAAAGTCCTTAAGGATCCTCAGGGTATTACCCCAAAGCATCCATCTCGACTTGAGGTCCTCGGAGACGGTGAAGAAACGGCCTATTACGGCATCCAGCCCGATCCAGATGGCCCAGAGCAGGGCCAGACCGAAAATCAGTATCGGTATCCTGGAAACCCCGCGTCCTCGGCGAGGATCTCTGAAGAAGAGGCAGATGAGGCTGAACGAGATAAGGAGGCTCAGAATCCCCATCCTCGACGCCGAGAGAAGGAGTCCAAGGATCATGAGGATCAGGCCAAACCCGAGAAGGAGCATCTTGCCGTCAAGGGAGGAGAGCCAATGGCGCCATCCCCTGAACCGTCCCGATTGGTTTGCCTCACGGGAGAAGAGGAAGCCAATGCTCAACGGGATAACCATGAGCAGGTAACCCGCGAAGTAATTGCGGTTAACGAAGGTACCCGTGACAGAGGAGATCCAGGCTGACCAATCCAGATTGAGGATGTGACGGTGGCCGCTGAAGAATTCGACCATTCCGTAAAGGGACTCGAACACCCCCACCAGGAAGATGGCAATAATGAGCCGATTCGTTTTCCGGTATCCGCCATCCGAAAGGCCCCAACGAAGGAGGAAGGTGAAAAGGCCCGCCAGCGTGAGCCACTTGAGAAACTCGATCTTGGTTCCCATGGGAAATAGACTGAGCGTGGTTACTAGTGATCGGTTATTCGTTATCGGTGACTGAGGATTGGTTATAAGTGATCCGTTATCCGTTGCTGGGGACTCGTTATTCGTTATTCGTAATTTGTCATCTGAACTATGAACGGATGACTGATAACTAAGTCCTGTGCTTTTGACTGATAACTGATGACGAATGTCGTACGTTTTTGGCGAGATGATCCTTACTGCCCCCGATGGAAGGGGGATCATCTGGAGAACGACAATGCCCAGGAAGAGGGAAAGGAGTACCGTGGTTATCAGGACATGGTTATTGGTTATCCGTGGTCGGTTACTGGTTACCAGTGATTGGTTATCAGTCATTGATCTAGTAACTAATGACTGATTACTAAGTCGTCCCACTGCCCAGAGTATGATGATCAGGAGGATGCCCAGCTCCATCAACGAAAAGGCCCAGAGCTCCTGCGAACCAAAGGCGATGGGCGTAAAGACGAGAAGGAGGATGAGGAGGACCTCTATAATTCGATCTATCATTAGTTCCTAGTTACCAGTTATCAGTTACTCGTTACTGGTTGTTGGTATCCGAGATACCTTTTTGCTTTTTTTGAGGGACCGAATGGAGCCATGTAACAATCGCATACAACTGTTAATCCGATTCCTTGCGTCAGAATATTCTTCCTCGGATATATACGCATTATCAAGCGAAGTGATCATGTGGTCGAGGAGTTCACTGAGTGAGCCTCGAGCTGTGCGGCAAAATTGGATGTTTTCCTGAAAATAGTACCGGCCAAACCCCTCGGCAATGTTCGCCGTTACTGACCTTTTTGCCCGGATGATCTGATCTACCAGACGGTACTTTTCAGATTCCGGAAATGTTCTTATTAATTTGCGGAGGAAATTCTTCAGCTCCCTCGCTGCCTTCCAGACCTCCAAATCTTCGAATGATTTAATTGGACTTTGCACCTTGGTGCGTCTTCTTCCTGAACCAATAACTGGTAACTGATCACTAATAACTGATCACTGATAACTAATAACCGATAACCAGTAACGGATAACGGATAACCAATTGTCCCTCACTCAACGGGCTTGGGTTCGGGGAAATCCGGTCTTCGGCCTTCGAGTATGGCCCGGGGGTATTCGGTAACCATCTTCCAGGCTTCTTCTCGGCCCACAATCGTTGCTGCCGCATGCACTGCATGGGAGAGTATCGGGGGCCTTCCGTCGGTTGAATGGGAATCGGAGGCTATGAGGTGAACGAGCCCCTTTGTGAGCAATCTTTCGGCAACCCGCATCACCCCGGGCCCAAATCCACCGGTCAAACTCATGGCGGTGAGCTGACCGAGACAGCCCATTCGAATCATTTCATGGTATCGTCGGGGGCGTCGTCCTATCTCCAGGTTCCTTTCCGGATGGCTGATGATGGGGATGATTCCCCTCGCGATTAACTGGAAGAGAACCTTCTCCGCCCCGTGCGGGATCCCATGGATGGGGAATTCGAGGAGGAGGCATTTCCCACCGTCACCGAGCGTTGTCACCCTTCCCCCCTCCAATTGGCAAAGGGTACCTTCGCAGAGGCAAACGTCGGCCCCGGGAAGAATCCTCAATTGGAATTGGTTATTAGTTATCAGTGATTTGCTATTGGCTCCTGGATACTTGTTATCAGTTGTTCGTGATTGGCTATGAGAACGAGTAACTGATAACTGATAAGTAAGTTCAGAACGAGTGACCGATAACCGATTCCTAAGTTCGTTATCGGTGATTCGTGATCCGTTATTCGTTGATGAACTATTGACTAATAACTGATTACTAATTACTTCATTCAGCTCCTGGACCTTGGCGAGGATCGAGGTCCTGTCATTCTGATAGAGGCCGTTCAGGGTGTGGGGAGTGGCCACGATGGTTCTAATGCCATCATCGTAGGCTATGCGACACATCTCAAGGGAATCCGCGAGGCTGTGTGCCCCGTCATCTACCCCCCAAAGTATGTGGCTGTGGATATCGATCATCCCCTCGGGTTTACTCCTTTCCTTCCCCGATGTGAACGTCATCTATCCAGACCGTTCCGGAGATGAATCGGTCGAACTTATCGGTCCTCGTCCTTCTCAACCTGATCATCGCCCCCTGTGAATGGGTTGGAGTCCGAAAGGGCACGGTTATCTTCCTCCAGGCGTTGTCTCCGGTCAGGGGTTCCGATGCGCTACGAAACCTACGGGACGCCGGGCCCACCCCCACGACCTCGACCTTGAGGCCGCTTTTGGTCGTTAGGGCCTCCGTCCTCATCCGGGCGGTGAGCAGGTAGTCAGTACCCGGTTTCAAAGCCACGTATTGGTAAACGTGGTGAAAATCGAGGTTTTCCTCACCGTTGAAGCTGATCCTCAGCGAACTCCTTCCCTCGAAGGCGACGGTATGATCAAAGGAGATATCGGCTCCCGCAACGGTCCCGATTCCCCAATCGAACCCACCGCCCAGGACCGTCTCCTTTTCAAACCCACCGTTTGTGACGAGATTTCCGTCCGAGGGGGGCGCGAGCCCCTCCTCTCGAAGCCTGGCCCTCCAGAGGTGACAGGCCTCGGCCAGTTCACCACACGAGATGAGGAAATCTATGTGGCGGATGGTCTCACGCCGGTCGGCCTCATAGCCGAGGGCGGCCAACTTCGCCCAGGCCTTCTTGGCGGATTCCAAATCCCTTACGCCATAGAGGTAGGCCAAGTAGTGATTCAGCGAAGAGGGATTCCCCGGGATCAATCTCTCCAGGATAAAGTCGGGGTCATCGACGGCTTTTTCCCAGACATTGTAGACCAGGCTGCTCTGGCTTGGGTACTGGGAAAGGATGTAGGAAAAGTGGGGGAGCGCCCTTTCCAGTTCGCCACGTTGCAAGAGGAGGTTTCCCGCAACCCATCTTCCGCGATACGAGGTAGGAAACACGAGGATGGCATTGTCCAAAGCACGCTCTGAGGGAGCGGCCTTTCCCATCCGGTGAAGGATTCTGGCGAGATTCAGCCAGTATTCCTGCTCAAGGGGGTTTCGTTTGATTGCCCTTTCGAAATACCGCGCCGATTCTGGTAGGTCGAACTCAAGGAGGTTCCACTGATAGAACAACCCGAGTTTATGGAAAGGGTCAGGGTTGGAGGGATCGAGCTTGGCCGCATGCAGCAAACTCTCTCTCGTATACCCTTTCTGGGAGAGGGTCACCCCTCTCCAGATGCGGATGATTTGGAACCCGACGACGACGGAAAGACAGATGGCCAGGCAAGAAAGGAGATATCTCTTCATAGGAGATCACCGAAGGCGTCCTCAGGTCGAAGTGGCCCCCTTATCCGTGGTATAAGGGAGTTCCTTTGTCTCTCCTTCTTTTCCGTAGTAGTAGTATCGGTGGTAATAGTACGCATAGTCGCCCCGGCCTATGTCGACCCGGTTGATTACCACCCCGAGAATCCTCGCATTCACCTGATACAAAATATCCTTCGTGCGCTGGAGGGTTTCCCTGGGCGTCTTGCCCCCTTGGACTACCAGGACGATTCCATCTACGAAGGTGGAGAGGATGATGGAGTCGGCAAAGCCGAGGACGGGGGGAGAATCGAGAACGATATGGTCGAACTTTTCCCCAAGGAATTGTATCGTGGACTTAAAGAGGTTCGAGCCCAAAAGCTCGGACGGGTTAGGCGGGATGGGGCCAGAGGGTATGTAAAAGAGGTTTGGAACGTCGGACCTCCTGATGGTTGACTTCAATTCCGTATTGCCGGAGAGGAAGTTCGAGAGTCCCATCCCGTTCTCCTCGCCAAAGATGGTGTGAACCCTCGGTTTCCTCATGTCGGAATCTATGATGAGCACTCGAGCTCCGGTTTGGGCAAGGGCGATGGCCGTGTTGATCACGGTCGTTGTCTTTCCCTCTGCCGGGTTGGGGCTGGAGAAGGCGATCTTTTTAGGGGGTCTCTCGGAAAATGATAGGAGGATGGAGGTACGGATATTCCGGTAAGCCTCCGAGAGTATCGATTTCGAATGGCAGAACGTGACCAGCTCCACCGGGTAGAATGTCCCGTTGTCCAAGCTTCTTCGCCTCTCACAGGAGATTTCCGGGATCATCCCGAAGGAAGGCAGTTGAATCAGCTCTTCCACATCTTCGGGGGTCTTTACGGTATTATCGAAGTATTCGAAGAGAAAGGCCAGGCCTACCCCGAGGAAAAGGCCAACCATGATGGCCAGAAACAGGTTGAGCGGCTTATTGGGTCTAAAGGGTTCTATCGGCACCTCGGCCCGGTCAACTACCTGAATGTTGCAGGCGGTAATACCGGCTGAGACACCCGCCTCCTTCATCCTCTGGAGCAGGGCGTTATAAAGTTCCCTGTTGGTGTCGGCCTCGCGCTTGAGGATATTGTACCGGATGGCATTCTGCTTCATCGCCATGGCTTTGGTCTTCTGCCGCTGGAAGGCCTCCCTGATGAGGGATTCCCTCCGGAGGCTGGACTTGTAGTCGTTCTTGATGCCCGCGATGATCTTTCCTACCTCGGCGTCCATACGTCTCTGGATAGCCTCCATCTGATTATTGAGCCGGACCATCTCCGGGTATTCGGGCTTGAAGGTTTTCAAGAGCTTCATATACTGGGCATCGAGCTGGATGTAGGTCTGTTTCAAATTCTGAATCAATTCGTTCTCCAGGATGAGGGGAAGCGCATCGAAATTTCGATCCTTGGCCTGTTTATAGAGGGCCTCCTTGGCCATTCGGCCCGATTCGGCCTCGGTCAAATCCTCATTCAACTCGGTTAAGCGTTGTATGGTGATGTTCTCCTTTTCCTCGAGGGAGATGATGTCGTGTTTTGAAGCGAAGGCCTGAAGGTCCTCGTCAGCCCTCTCCACCTTTGCCTTGAGCACGTCCAGCTGTTTGGTCAACCATTCCTTTGCCTGTTCCGTCGCGTTCAACCGGGTCTCCAGGTTCTGCTGAATGTATTCGGCGGTTAGGGTATTGCATACCCTCGCCGAGAGCTCGGGAGAGTGTGAATCGAAGTGGATTTTCACCAGACGGGTACTCCGTATGGGCTGGACCTTTAGCTTCTTGAGAAACGTGTCCACCAAGACGGTTTCCCTCCCCCTTCCCGATGGATTCTCATTGGAGGACGTGAAGAGCCCGGAAAAGAACCCCAGGATATTCGATTTCCACCTTTGGAAGTTGCTTTCGGGGCGAGGGAGAAACTCGGGGTGTTGGGAGAGCTGGAGGAGATGGATGACCCGTCTAACAAGTTTGCGGCTTTCGAGGAGTTTATACTGTGTCTGGTAGTAATCCCTATCCACCGTGTTGACGGCGAAGATTTCCTTGAAATCGAGGATCTGGGGATTCTCCTTGTTGATCTGGATGGTGGCCGTTCCCCTGTAGATGGGTTGCATGGTGAAAGTCCCCACGGCCGTGGTGATCACAACGATGAGGAGAAAGGCGATGATGGTCCACCGTCGCTTTTGGATGACCTTCCAGTAGTCGCGGAGAGTAACCTTCCTCTCCTCCTGGGGAGGAGGCTGGGGATATCCCGTGAGAGAGAGCTGATAGTATTCGTCAAAGGGGAGCTGTCTCATATGGGTCTCCTTACGTTACAGCGATCCCAGGCCGTATCCTATTGAAAAGACGCCAGTAAGGGTTTCCTTGACCCCGACCAGAAAGGCTTTCGCGCCGTGCTTGGGAACGATGACAATATCGTTATTCCAGAGATAGATGTCTTCCCTTTTCCCCTTCTGAATGTCATAGATATTGGCGGTGATGATCTCCCTTCCGGTGCCCGTTTGGGAGTATCGAAAGATCCTGGTATGGGAGCCCTTGGCCTGGGGTTTCACTCCCCCCGCCAAAACGACAGCTTGACTGAGGGTCATCTTCTTCCCCTTGAGGAGAAAACCGCCCGGCTTCCACACCTCGCCGCCCACGAAGACCTTGTCCGAAACCGGAATGTTGATGACATCGCCGTTCATCAGGGGGAGATTGAGGGTCAAGTCCCCCTCTATCAGTAGCTCCTCGAGGTTGATGACGAAGGTTCTTGGACCACCTCCTTCCGAATCCTGGGCGGCCTCCGGGGTTTTTCCCTCGGACCGGGAAGGCCGGATGAGGAAGAGGGTATTCCCTGCGTCGTCCTTCAAACCCCCTGCCATGGCCAACATATCCAGAATCGTCTTCTGGCCGGTGACCTCGAAGACCTCCGGTTCCTTCACGGCGCCAATCACCGAAATTCGCTGACTGTGATACTCTTTTACAAATACAGTGATATGGGGATCTTGAAGATATTTTTCTGCCAGGAGATATCTGATCTTCTCCTCTAATTCACGCGCGGTGAGTCCCTTTGCCTTCAGTGTTCCGAGCAGGGGAAGGCCGATCTCGCCCTGGAAGCTAACCCTTACGGTCTTGTTCAGTTTCTCCACCTCGAAGACGGAGATCTCCAGAAGGTCCTCGGGTCCAATTTTGTAATCACGGTAGGGATCGCTTTTGGTCGTGAGAGTCCTCATGAGGATGCTTTCATTCATGGCTTTCACGTACGGGGAGGATTCGGTTCCCCGTGCAGTATGCAGTGAGGAGGCGGCTTCTCTTTCAGGAGGGGGGGCTGAAACGCAGGAGATGATGAGGGAAACAAGGAGGAGGCAGATGAGGGTGACAATGGCTATTCTTCTTTTGGTATGTGCGAACATCCTCCCCCACTTTTCAATGAGGTCCCCCGGCAGGACATGATATGTCAACCTCTCTGTTTAAGAACGAATACCGTGGCGATTTCCCTGACTCAGGGGCAGACGGGTATGAGAGGTAGTATGAAATCATCATCCTTATCTTCGGTTGCGCCGAGCCAAATACCCGTTCCAATGGCCGCAGCAGCTCCAAGGGAAATGAACATCCAGGTTGTCTTGCTGAGCCCTAAGAATTCATCGGTGAGAGCTCTCCCAGTCGGGTACTGATCGTCCACGGCCACCAACTGGCCTACCTCATCCGAAGCCGTGGCATAGGGTATGGCCACCGACTCCCCGGAGGAGATTGCGGCCAAAACAACGCTTTCCTTGTTCTGAATGGGCAGGGGACCTCGGATACTCTTTACCGTTACCGAACCAGTGCGATGGAGGGTAATCGAGCCTATGGTTTCTTGGCTCCTTTGCGCAATCAAAGGACCCTTGGTCGCTTCCAGCGGAAGGGGTTTCCTAATGGACAGGTTCCCCACCCCGAAGCTCATCTCGGCGCCGGAGGGGATGCGGAAGGATATCCCTCCTTTAAGGAGGGTGAGCTGGTGATGGTCCTGGAAGGAGAGGAGGCTATTCTGATCAACATCTATCTGGCTGCCGTCAGCCAGGACAATAAGGGCCACCCCCTTTTCGGTCTTAATCCTTACCCCTTGAAAGATCGGGAAGTGGGATGGTTCCACTTTCTTCCAGACGTTTTTCCTCGCCTCAAACTTCACCTCGCCCCTGGAGATCATCTCTCCAATAGGAAGGTCTCTTTGCCCTGCTTGAGCAGTCATTTTCGGGAATCCCCCGGTGAGAAGCACGAAGGAGAAACAGAGGAAATAGATGAAGAATGTATATCCCATCCCCTTAACCATAGTGATCTCCTACTTTGGTAAACAACAAAATACCTATATATTTCTCTACTTTACTTTATATTAGAGCAGCTAAGTACCGTTGTCAAGCGATTTTTCCAGTAGGGGCCCCATTTTCCCCTTATCCCGTGGGGTTTTTCCGGACCCTCCCAAGATAAAAAGACTATTCTCCGTTCCGATTCGACCCCCAGGCGGATTACGGAAATCAGCAAGGGTCGGATCGCCTCACAAGAATCTGCCCTGCATCTTCTTGGGTGAGGATATGCCGATAACCGAGGGGAGAAAGGGTTATTGTTTTGGCGGGGTGGAGGTCAGTGTAATGGTCAAAATAGAGGGAAGAACACAGAGGCGGGAAAAGGAATGTCGGTGATGTCGGTGTTTCCTCCGGCCCGCTACTTCCTCACCGCGGGCCAGGTCTCCCCATTGGCAATGCAGTAGTCTTTCCACTCGACGAGAACCCAGTTCAAATGTCCAAATCCGGTGGAGGAGTCGTCGAAGATCTCCATCCAGCCCTTCCCACCTTGGCCCAATCCCACGACGATCTCATCTTTGCCGTCCCCGTCGATGTCTCCACAACGAGGGCGGGCCTCCCCATTCTGACTGTTGTAGCCTCCCCAATTGACCCTCTTCCAGGCTGTATGAGCAACATCCCCGGGGATATAGTCGAAGACCTCAAGCCAACCACCGCTGGAGGGATGTGAGCCGAGGCCGATAATGATCTCATCCTCCCCATCCCCATCCACATCGCCACAGGCAGGCCAGGTTTCACCATTGGCGCTGTTGTACCCAGTCCATTTTATCCGGCCCCAGGCGAGGTGGGTGTAATCGTCGTCCAGGATCTGAAACCAGCCACCGGG
>SMTZ1_10003538_pt1 | contig 15676 bp, 5 predicted proteins | sample DeeMarSWOR136_30_FD_25667 | JGI IMG/M metagenome (IMG submission 25667)
CAAGTAGTGGTTTTTCCTGATTTAAGAGATGAAACTTGATTTTCTTTAAATTTTGATCCACATAGTGGACATAGCCAAATTCGAATTTCATCCGCAGTGTCTGATTCAACCTCCATCTCACCACCAATCTCCTTAACCGCTTTCTCAGCCCAAGATTGTGCAGAGGATTGACCAAGATCCTTGAAGAGAGCCATCGCCTCCTGTAGAAGTGGCTTTGCCTCTGTAAGTCGAGCAAGACCACGTAACGCTAAGGCAAGCCCGAGAGCATTCCAAGCAGTATACCATTTATCAGCAACGCTCTTGGCAAGCTCCAAACCTTTCTCAAAGAGTTTCGCAGCGTTTCGATAATCCATTTTTCTAAACGAAACTTGTCCAAGACCCCAATACGCAGCTGCTTGATACCACTTATTCGAGATGCTTAACCCTTCCTCCAAGAGTTTATTATAGAGTTTTTCAGCCTTCTTGAGCTCATGCGTATTGACAACACAATCACCCATAATTCGAAGTGCTTCAATAGCCCTATCAACACGCCCTTCCTTCTGGAACTTCTTCCGAGCTTTTTCAGCTGCTTTCATGCATTTCTTAAAGTCCGCAGCTGAATGAAGGCGTGTAGCTTCTGCGAGTAGGTCTTCTGATGTGGGAGTCATGTATTGAGCATCTCATGAGGAAATATAAACAAGTTGTCATACCTTTGAGGTTTCATGATTTAACATTTGGATGAATCCGACGCAAATTATTACAGTTCTTCATTTATCGATGATAGGTCAGAACAACATCATTCGATAGGGGGATTAACCTCAGGTGAGGCGACCGATCTTTTACAGCTCTGTCTATTATACTTCCTCCATATGCTTTCACCATTCTCAAAGGAACAGTTTCTGGCACATGGACTTCAATTTCATCTGGAAGAATTTCCATTCCAGTTTCAATTTGATGTTGATTCGCAGACTGTCCTATTTCAATAGCAGTCTTTCCAAATCTCGTTGGAAGTCCTTTGATAGTTAGGGGTTTCTTTGCAGTATACCATTCACTAGGTATTCCAGCTAGGAAGACCAGATTGTTGTTGTCCTCATGAACAAGCATGTCACTCAGAAGAAGAATGATGTCTGCTGCAGCCAACACACTCGAACCAGTCCCTCCGCCACCTCCAAAGGTTCGAGGACTCACATATTCTGGTAATAGATAATCCTCTGAAAGGAATTCAAGAGCTCTTCGGAGAAGAGGTTCTGCGACATCCCGTTGTTTATCCCAAACATGAAACTGGGCAATTCTCATAGCTAGATGACTGGAAAAGGACTCCTCAGGATGACGAGTTTTCCAGAGACCTCGAATTATTCGTCTTTCAGAAACTTTCTTACACAATAATCGAAGGAATTTCTTATCGAACCCATCGATTCTGAGTTGAACGATACTTGTTAAGATGTCAAGGATAGCTCTATCAATTTCAAACATCTTAGGGTCTTTTTGACGGGGCCAACGTGCGTTCTGTATTTGTTCGAATTGCTCCTGTGCGAGATTTTCAACAATAGAGACCTTATCTTTGATTTTTGCAACCAGACCTACTTCGGTCAGTGTGAAATATGTCACGCTTTCCTGGAGAGCTGCGAGGTTCCATAGTGATTCATTGAAGTTCTTCAACATTGAAGGATTCAAAACGCTGTAATGTTCAAGAGGTGAATCTTCAAGCTCATCAGTAGATAGCTCATTGGAAAATTGTTCAGTAGGTTTCTGCCTAGGATGCTCTGCAGTAAGTAATGTAATCATATTCTCAGCCAAGTAAACAAGGAATCTGTGAATGTCCTGCAATGATTCTCTTTGCAAGGAATAGCCTTGCAACTTTAGAAGCCCCCAAAGTGCACTGTTGAACATTGCAGTGTCAATAGCAACTTCTGAACTTTGATAGGTTTTTGATAACTTGTTGGCTATTTTGTTGGCTACGTCAATCCCACCAGATTTGATTAATGCAAGTAGAACTCTAATTCGGTCTCGCCAATTCAAAGATGATGTAAAACAATCTTTGTTATGTGAAAACATGACAGAATGTGATTGTATTGCAAGAGAAGCTGCAGCCTGTGAAAGTACTTGATCTAATTCCTCATCAGGAAAGAAAGCTTCGCCGCGTTTTTTAGTAAATGAATACCATCTTCCAATCGATAGGTTTCGATTGTGATTATCAGGTCTATACTTTGTAAAGGACTCCCTATCTGACAATACTTCAAGGGGTGAACTAAAAACAATTTTCCTTGTTCCAGCAGGTGAAAGAGTGATAATGAATTTTAGAATAGCAGTTCCAAACCCATCTTTGGAGGATAACTTGTAATCATATCGTGTCTTGTCAGTCTGAATGACTTCTGGAATTGTGATGTCGTTTGCTTCAACTAGATAGACTGCAGATGGATCTATATCAACTTGAAGCGCAGGCTGGTCATTGGCAAAGATTAGGTTATTTTTAGCGTCAAATTCAAGAGTTTCAATTGGTTCAAAGCCTAAAACAGACATTGGTCTTAGAGTAACATAGAAAGTTATTGTTGCTTCCTCAAGAGCGATGTTCTTCAAAATCACTTCATTGTAAAGATATTCCATTCCTTGCTGTTCCACATGATAAATCAGTCTAGTGAATTCAACTGATTGGACATCTGTTTTCCACTCGTAAAGTTGATCTTCTGATGAGATTAATTTTAACTGGGGACCATCCTTTCCCATGAGTGCGGGAAAGATGATACCATCGGTTCCCAGAACCCAGATATCTATTGAGCCACATCCTGGAATTGCCATAACTAATCCTCGAGAGTCAGATACTCCAAACTTCTTTGACCCCACGCCACCTATTAGTGACCAGTTACGATACGAGTTGTTTGCTAGTTCTGTAACTAAGGTTTCTTCCTTGTTAATGGCTTTCATGATAAGGTCAATCCATGATGGAAGCATCCATGGTGCAGCTTCAAGATACACTGATGCATTTAGTTGCGCTCTCAGCCGCTCAATTTCAGTATCAGCTGGTATGTCTATTTCAGGGAGTGGTTTTCCATAATTCTGAGCCACTCGTCTGAAACGCTGTAAACGAGCAAGATCATCCATGACCAAATCAAAGAACCTCTTTGGCAATGTATTCGTGCGGAATAATTACTGAGTTGAATACAGTTTTGGTCCTTTATTTGTATGTTTAGGCTAGCTAGCGAAAAAACGAAGTGAGCCCCTATCCATGAGCTGGATGATAGGTGCTAAACCCTTAATAGAGTACAACCAAAGGGTGCCTTCGTCAAGTATAATTTGTAGAAAACTTAGTTGAATCTGGTGCCACCATAAAAAGAGGGAAACACAATGGCAGAAGTTCTTGCAAAACCATCGCGACGCATCAGGAACATGGTAATGAAAGAACTTCGGTTAATAATCAAGGACAAGGTCGCCCTCCTCTTGATTTTCCTACTTCCTGCTGCACTAATTGGGATGCTCTGGTATGTAACTGAAACAAGCAGCTTTGGAGGGATGATGGCTGGTGGCGGAGGAGCAATAGGTGGCGGCGATGATATAGGTAATGAAACAACTACAGATAGTGGGATCAAGTTAGGTATTGTGGACTTAGATACAACCAGAACCTATGATGGAGAAGATCTTTCTGAGAACCTGACTGCGTTCTTTGATGAAATGGCGAATATTACTATGTATAATTCGTCTGCAGACGCATACAGAGCACTATATGACCAACTGATTGATGCCTACATCGTGATTCCAGATGGATTTGAAGCCAATCTCACCATAAATGAACCAACATATATCGAAGTCCACTACGATGGAAATGATTTACTAGCATCAGCATCCATCCAAGGAGTCATACAAGCGGGAACCATTCTATTTAGAGCATCAAAGCTCTGGATTCGCTCAGAAGTCTTTCCTGGTATAATTATTGAGTTCACTCCTCAAGGTGGTTACCTCGAGAGCGTCTTTGGAGGGTTCATTGTAATATTCTCAAGTTACCTCGGGATTGCGATGACTTCAGCTCAATCAATTGTTGGTGATGTACCCCTTCGGAGAATGTTACTTACACCAACCAATAGGCTAGAAGTTATTGTAGCCAAGGTCATTGGGTATGTAATTATTGGCTTCTTCCAATCACTTTTGTTAGTTACATTATGGGTACTAGCATTTGATCTAAATCTCAACACAAGTTTTATCTCTCTTGTAATCATCATGAGTCTAAGCTCGCTCACAGGATCGGCCACAGGGATTTTGATTTCATCTGTTGCAGGTACAAGATTACAGGCTAATCAGATGTTCCTCTTTGTCTTATTTGGCACTCTTATTCTTTCAGGCTTTTTCATTAACGTTGGAATCTTGGATTCAATACTCCCAATGAACCAAGGACTTAACCTTCTGATTGATACAGCATTCAAGGGACTAACCTTACTACAAGTAATTGATAGAATTCTAACTCTGTTTGGTTTCTCTGCCATTGCAATATTACTTGCAACTTTCGTATTCTCAAGGAAACCCACATTGGATTAGGTGATGATGAAGATGATATTAGATACAGACCGCTCGGATTTTCCTGAAGAAGAAAAACCAGCTTTTGTCGAAGAAGCATACTTCTCAGGGGCTAGATTGAGCGAAGCTATTGATTGGTGTATTACAAGACAGACCCGTGAGTTGCATTGCGAGGTAGAGGGAAAGCTTACAATAACTGGCAGGGATGTGAAATTCAAAGGTCGAATCTTGAAAGTCAAAAAGGGTGTTCTTACACGTAAGATTGCTGTCTATGTAGAAGAAGACCTCCGTAGACAACGTGTAGGAGAACTTGACAAGGTACTCACTGTAGGTGGAGAGGGTTCAAGTCAGGATGATATTGCAGCCACGCAAATCACTGTCCAGAACTACTTGAAGAGGAATATGGCTGACGACCTATATTATGATGGTCGGGACCTCCAACAAGCTGTGAAGGACCTTGAAAAAATGAAAAGTCAGGAGGTCGAGTGCACGGTATGGGGTAGAAGAGGTTCTGATAAGACATTGATTATGATTAAGGGAACAATTGTTGGTGCATCAACCAGACCAGCCCCGATTCTTCCAGAGGGAACTCTTGAGGTACGAGTCGCTCCAGAAGAGGAGGTTGGAGACCCTAAGATTTACATGGTTGCACAACCCCAGCTTCTGATCGGACCTAGTTATAATCCAAACCTCACAATTCTCGCGAACAAAGTGTACATCATGCCTTTCGCTTGGAAACAAGCTCCTGAATATAGAGATGTACTAGCAGCCAGAAATCTGACAGTGGCTATCAAGAGTGGAAAGAAACTCATAGAGAATGTGTCATTCTCAATACGAGAGGGAGAAATGCTAGCCATTATTGGAGAGTCCGGTGCAGGAAAATCAACTACTGTGAAAGCGCTAATCGGGGACATTCCAAGCACAGGTGTGGCAAGAATAGCAGGGATTGATTCAAGGCAGACCCAGAAAGTCAGACATTTCTTTGGATATTGTCCACAGGATCTTTCATACATGTACGAAACTTTCACTCCCCTTGAGAACATCATAGCCTTTGGAAAACAATATGATATTCCAGAGTGGCAGCTCATTCAGAGAGGCAAGACCCTCCTAAGAGATTTCGGGATACTGGAGAAAGGGAACAACCAAACCAAAAAGCTGAGTGGAGGGGAACAGAGAAGAGTTTCAATTGGTATTGCGCTCGCACATAAACCAAAGGTTCTTCTCATGGACGAACCAACCTCAGGTCTTGATCCTGATAATAGAAATGAGCTATGGAGCTATCTATCTTATATCAACCAAGAGTACGGAACTTCGATAATTGTCATTACGCATTATCCCGTTGAGGCTGAATTCTGTGATAAGGTGGCGGTCTTTATGCGTGGAAAGAGTCTTGTTGCTTTTGGAAGTCCAGCCTCACTAAAGGAGTCTATGCCCTCCAGGGGATTTGCAGTTGGGATTGTACTTGAAGAGGTGGACCCAAGAGCAAGAAGGACACTTGAGACTGTGAAGGGAGTTCGTTTTGTTCTTCAGCGAGGGGAGCTTCTAAAAGTATTCACAGACGAGCCCTTGGAAATAATTGCAGAGGAATGCGTGACAGCTTTAAAGGAACAAGACATTGTAGTCAAAATTGTAAAAACAAAGTCGGTAGCGGATATGGTTGACTATTATGTCGCTATAACTCGAGGGCTCATTCAAGGTACAATTGAGAAGTGATTCGATGGCAGGTCTGAAACAAACATTGATGCATCTGATCCAGAAACTAGCGGCATACTTTCTGGTATACATCATAATTGTTAGTGGACTTTCCGTGTTCCCACCTGTTGTTGGAATAAGCCCCTATGTGACAGAACCCATGAACAAAATCGATGATTCACTACTCAATCAGACTTCCCTGGACCAGCGCCTTGATGTACTTGTAGGGTATGATGAAAAAGCAGGTGAAATCAAGGCCAAGAATGCAGTTTTGTTTGCAGACCATACCGCAGAATTGATTGATACATTCGAATCTATTGGTATGCTCCATGTAAAGATGTTAGGTTCATCTATTGTTGACTTGGCCAAAGAGGCATTCATCACAAGGATATGGTCGAACGAAGTCGCAACGATTGAACAAATACAGATTACTACAGATGCCACATCATCTTTAGAAGACTATGTACCTCTCATTGACCGAATTGGTGCAAGAGACCTCTGGGATGCTGGATATAATGGAACTGGTACTGTTATTGCAGTTCTTGACACAGGTGTTGATCCCCTTCATCCGGACTTCAGCGTATCTGCATTTGCATCATTTGTAGAAGCAGACACCTTACCTCTAGACCTTGTTGGACATGGAACATATGCAGCTTCTATAGCAGCAGGTTCCGGAAACATGTCTGAAGGAATATATGCGGGAATTGCACCAGGTGCAACACTGCTCTCTGCGAAGGTGACCCTCGGAGGACTTTTTGCAGCTCCAAGTTGGATTGTGTCGGGCATTGAATGGGCTAGCAGTCGAGGTGCAGATATCATTCTTCTTCCATTCAACACTCTGGGTGCTCCCGATGATGCAGTTTCTGAGGCAATCGAGATAGCTGCCAATAAGGGCATCTTTGTCATTGCTGCCTCAGGAGATGACGGACCGGATTATCTAACTGTTATGTCACCTGGTGGAAATGCAGCATCATTCTGTGTAGGCGCCTATGACACCGAAAAACAGGAGATACCTGACTTCTCTGGGAGAGGTCCCTCGCTCTCACTACTTACAAAACCGGATTTGGTGGCTCCAGGAGTGGGTGTTGTTGGAGCTAAAGCAGGTGTTGGTCTTTCTAGTCTTGGTTTTGGAGATATATCACTTAGTGATCTTGGAAACTTAGGTGGACTTGGTGGACTGCTTGGAGGTTCACTTGGTGAAACCATAGATGAGAATTATACAATTGCAGACACGACCACTGCTTCAGCAGCCATCACTGCAGGTGCAGCAGCAATCCTATTACAAGCGTTTGATAGAGTCACTCCAATAACCTTAGCTAATGTTCTTCGAAACACTGCAACTCCCATTGGCTACGGTGCTAATGATGGTGGAGCCGGACTTCTCAATTTGCAGGCTGCTTTCAATTATCTAAGTACTAAACAAACTCCTGGAGATCCACACACGCGAGCAACAAGTTTGCCCCTTCTTGCACTTGGACTTATCACAGCAAGTGGAACAGATGCATCAACTACTTTGCTGATGAGTAGCTTCGGAACAACTCTCGTAGCTCTTGATGAACGTAATCCTCAGGATTCAGGAATCCATCTGATGATGGGTATGTTCTCTATAAAGTGGAACAATGAAAACCCAATGAATCTGATGATGTTTGATGTCAAAAGTGAGTTACATCAAGTGGTTTCAGCTTCAGCTATTACACCGTACAATCGTTATGTTGGTGTGTTGTCATATAATGACTCAATCTATGTCACATTCAAAGTTGAATCGTATAATCTTACAACTTACTCGCCTCTACCTCTAACTGCTCTCAGAATTACACCCTATATCCTCAACCTTGGGAGCGAACCGATTGAGAATGTGAGTCTGTATGTGTCCTATTCATTGGACCTCTATCTTGATGGTGAGTCAGACCATGGTAAATATGACCTTGACAATCAACAGCTCTTTGCATATGGTCTCTCAGAGAGTTATGGTAACTTTTACGTAGGAATGAACTCAAGTATCCCGCTTTCTGCGTTTGAGGTCGGTAACTCATCCAACATTGCCAACCATGTGTCAGACAACAATTTGACAGGCTCTACTGTCTTTGATGGCGATGTTGGTTTAGCAATGCAGTGGGATTTTGGAGCTCTAGATGTTGATGATCTTGCCAATGTAACAATAGCCATGGGTTTTGGTGAAAATCGATCAGTTCTTGATGCATCAATTGATGCCATGTGGCAATATGATATTCCCGCGGGTGCTTTAACTCAAGGAGACCTCATTGTTGTAGAGTCTGATGTTCCAAGAATAGCAAAAGCAGGTCAAACATATCAATCAAGAGCTGTAATTATGAATATAGGAGAGGAAAACTCCACAGCTATCGGAGCTATGATGGTAGTTGAGGGGTCAGCAGATGAGGGAACTCTATTTGCAAGATATTTCTCCTATGATGTGATAGAACCCTTCAAAGCTAAAGTGCTAATGACAGATTGGCGGCCAGAAACAGAGGGTGTGAGAACTGCGGCTTGGGCTGTTTCAACGGGATTAGATCAAATCGTTAATCTTGTTTCTAATCCTGCAGAACTACTACTCACCATAGGAGTCGGAATCTTGGATGATTTTATACTTCGAGATGTATTCATCATCACTCCGATATCATCAACATCAGTATTTCCAAAAGAACTACCATTTGCTCCATTTGACATCCGATTCCCAGCAGATTTTGGTCTCTATAGCTTTGTCTTGTCCACTACTGAGTCACTTGGAAATCTCACCATTACAAACTACGGAAATGCCTCAGAATGGGGCAATATGTCACTGACCAGCGCAGACACAATTGAAGGATTCTATGACTTCTCATTATTCTTGCTTTCACCACCCATTGGAATGGACGGGTATCATAGGTGTGACTATGTTCTCAAAACAGAAGCAGGATGGAGTGACAACATAACACTGGAGCGAGTTTTAGAGTATCCTCGGGCGATGATGCTCTTAGATACTTCACATGGAGGTGGGTTTGGGTCGCTCATGGGAGATATAGGAGGTCTGGGTGACACAGGGAACCTTACTGGGGATACTGGAATCGGCTTTCCACTAGCCCAAGAAGACACATCAGATGATGACACAATGGGGATGGACTTCAGCCTGAATGATCTTGATAGTCTGGGATCCATCACTGGTCTCTTTGATTCATTTAGAATGACTACATTCTCTGGGCTATCTAATATGAAGAAGACAATGGCAGATGTGGGTCTTGACCTGATAGAAACACCGGGAGTGGAGTTAGACGAAGATCTACTTGCGACTTTCTCGACTGTCTTCATAATTGCTCCAACTGAAGAGTTCAATCAGACAGAGATAGATATTCTCCGAGAGTTCACACGCAATGGAGGAACATTGGTCATTCTTGGTGACAATGATGACAACGCAAATACAACTGCACTCAATCCATTGCTTTTGGAGTATGGTTACTATCTTTCAGGGAGTCATGATAAAGAGAATACAACAGATATTGTGACAACGAAACCATTGGGTCTCGGTTTGGATTGTGTTTGGCTGGGTGGCGGAGCATACATTATGAACAATCAATCTCAAGCTAACGTTAGACTTGATGGAAACAGCGTCGTGGTTTTAGATTCCACAGACCCGGAACTCGCTATCTTTAGCTCATCGAAAATCTTCATGAACAAGAATCTTGTGAAATGCAACAATAGTATTCTACTAGACAATCTGAATCAATTCCTACTTCGAAACACTCTGAGTACATCAACAAGTCTTTCAGAGGACACTTTGTATTATCAGGCGGGCAGAAGTGTCTATGTCAATTTACAGATATCAGATTACTATGGAAATCCGGTCAATGACTTATTCGTCGCAATCGCGTACGAGCTTCCGAACGGAAGTTTGACATTCTTCATTGCCGGTTTCGTTGAAGACGGTCTCTACTCATCACAATTTGCACCTAGCTACTGGAGTTCAGAGGGGAGAATAAACGGTATTTTCCTCATTCTTGGTGATGAGAACTATGCCATGACATATGCTAGTGTAAGCTTCTATTTGTTCGAGATTGAACCCACAATACCTACCGAACCAACAATTGGACTCCTTACTATGGCGGAACTTGCACTTCTTACATCTTTAGGGATTTTCGGTGGACTCATTGGATATTTGGTCTGGAACCGAAGAAGAATGAAAAAACGTCTCAGGATTCCTGAGATTGAACCTGAGCTCGTTCGAGAGATAGATAATACACTAATGGCATTATTGGCAGCCTTCACGCAACTAGAGGACCTCATACAGAGAGAAGACCTTGATAGAATACAGAAAGTTGAGGCACTCCGCGTTCTCATGCAAGATATTGAAGAAGGACGTAGGATGTTCGAACGCGTGAGCGATAAAGTAGGAGGTGTGTGATGTGGGAAAATCTGATGTCAAAGAAACCCATCGTGAGATTGACATCATCGACCTCCAAGTGGCGTTTGGTGACTTCTACGCCTTGAAAGGAGCGTCTTTCTTCGCAAATAAGCGAGAATTCCTTGGTATAATTGGAGCCTCAGGAGCTGGTAAAACAACAGTTCTTAGAGTACTCACAGGACAAATTGACCCAACTAGTGGAAAAGCATTCGTTGGCGGATATGATGTCACAAAGAAGGCAAAGCTGATTAGTCTTCTCGTAGGCTATGTTCCTCAACTTGAACATCTGAGTCTGTACTATGATTTCAATGCACTTCAAAACGCTCAATTCTTCGGAAGGATGTTCGGTCTCAGACCAAAGGAGATTGAAGAGCGAGCGAGAAATATCCTCACAATTCTAGGCTTTGATGAGGAACTAATCACAAAAAGAATAGAAAGACTCTCAGGCGGAGAACGCAAGAGAGTGTCAATCTGTCTTGGGATGATCCATAATCCCCCTGTGCTTTTGCTCGATGAGCCCACCACCGGGCTAGATGCCCATCTACGACATGAAACCCTGAACTACCTGAAGGAGCTAAATTACGAGCTGGGCACAACAATGGTCATCATTAGTCATGACCTTGAGATTGTCGATTACTGTACACGAGTATGTCTGCTAGAAGAAGGAGATGTGAGTCAATTCGGGACTCCAGAGGAATTGATCTCAACACTACCTGGAAGAGGAGAGAGCATACGTGTTGTTATGCATGCTTTGACTCCTGAAATCATCAAGCGGATAAATTCACTCCCAAGAGTACAATACACTGCACCAGCTGGCAGGAACGCAATGAAGCTATTCATAGATAATCCGGATCAGCAGCTGCTGCCAATCATCAAGAAACTAAATGAAATGAAACTACCATTCGAGGAGGTCAGTCTTGTTGAGGCAGACTTCTTTGATTATTTCCAGGTCAAACCCTGGAAACATATTCCTAGTGAGCTAGGAGGAACCACATCATGAAGACATATCATGTGATTATAGCCCTATTGATTGTCTGCACGCTTGCAGGACTGCAGCTCCAGACAACAGACACGGGTATGACACCCGTGACAATCACGAGTCCACAGGTTCAAGAGGTTCCACACTCACTCGCGGAGATTGCACCATTCAACACGGCTATTGTATGGTCTACCACAACGGGAAACCAGGTTGTGGACCTTGTTGTTGATAACTTCGATGCAGATGCGCGAGATGAGGTGGCGGTCATCACCCAGAATGGTACTCTGTACCTCTTCGATGACAATAGCACACTTTTGTGGAGACTGAAGCTTGGCTCGACACCACGTGCTCTCGCATCCATGGATGGTACTGCGGCTTCAGGCCAAGAGATACTCATAGGAACAGACTATGGTGTCCTTGTGGTCGGAGCTGATAAGACAGTTCAGATGAACATGTCATTGCCAGAACCAGTCCATGCTGTTGGAGGTGGTCATCTTGATGGTGACGGTCTTGAAGAGGTCGTTGTGGGCTGTGACGATTTCTATGTCTATGCTTTTGAGATTGACACGACTCCGCTCTGGAGCTATCTGAGTAATGGCAGGGTTCGTCTGATCGCTGGTGCGGATATTGATGCAGACACTCGAACTGAGTTTGTTGTGGCTTCTGAGGGGAAGCGGTTCACCCTCTTGCAGGACACAGGCACTATGGTGTTCGAAAAGTCAAGCCCGACAGATATCAGAGTCATAGCAATGGGAGATATCACCACAGCAGGGAACTGGGATGTGCTCTATGGAAACAGCAATGGAACTCTCAATGTTTGGTACGATACTGGAGCCCTTGCATTCAAGCTCGAGGTTGAGAGTAGCATATCGGCCCTGAGAGTCGGAGACCTTGTGACTGGAGGAAGACATGAGTTCGCTCTAGGCACTGCATCAAACCAACTACGAGTATATACATCAGCTGGCGTACTGTCTTGGAACAAGACCATGGGTGGACAACCCAATGACATTCGATTCCCCAACATCGGAGCCACTGCAAATGCACAGGTCCTCGTTGGTACTCCTAATACACTCACGACATACAACACCACTGGTTGGCGTGTGAACCAGTTCACTGCTAATGGATTCACGGGCGCTTTGAGTATCGGAGACCTTGATAACTTCGGTGGGGAGGAATATGCCTTTGGTACGAACGTAGGTGGCGTGTCAGTGTATGGCAGGGACCTTGACAAGGATGGCCTGGCTGATGCTCGTGAGATTATCATGGAGGGTACGTTCTACGATGACTCCGATAGCGACAACGATAATCTAAACGATGGGCAAGAAGTGCTTACATATGGCACAGACCCGCTCAAAGCCGACTCGGACAATGATAAGCTATCTGACTTTGCTGAGGTAATTACACACGGAACAAATCCCAATTCTGCAGACACAGATTCCGATAAACTCACTGATTGGCAGGAGGTTTACCTCGGTACAAATCCGAATCAAGCGGACACAGATTCGGACTCGCTTACTGATTATGAAGAAAATAATATCACTCTGACACTCCCTACTGACCCAGACAGTGATTCTGATGATATCAATGATGCACAGGATGATAATGATGGTGATGGTCTCACCAACATCCAAGAAGTTCGTATCACAAAGACAGATCCTAACGATGTGGATACGGATGGAGACCTAATCTCAGATTATTATGATGACCAGGATGCAGACAACTTAGCAAACTGGAAAGAGATACAACTTGGAACAGGAGTCTATGATCCTGATAGCGATGACGACCTCTTGAATGACGGGTATGAAGTGAAGACGAGCAAGACCTCACCACTCAATGAAGACACAGATGGAGATTCATTGACTGATTATGAGGAAGTGGTGATTGTCCATTCAGACCCACTCAAAGCCGATGGAGACGAGGATGGTCTTTCGGACTACGATGAATATGTTGTCTATGGTACTGGAGTCTTGGACAGTGATAGTGACGATGACAACTTGAATGATGGAGACGAGGTCAATACCTACTTCACGGATCCCCTGAATAATGACACTGACTCTGATAATATTGAGGATGGACTAGAGGTCAATTTCTGGGGCTCAGACCCGAACTCAGCTGACACAGACCTTGACAATCTTGATGACTTTGCAGAGTGCTATGTTTGGAACACAAACGTGACAAATAGTGACACAGATGGTGACACTCTAGGAGATGGGCTTGAAGTCCTCACTTATGGAACAAACGCCTCTTTAGTTGACACAGACTTTGACCTGCTTCGAGACCCAGACGAGGTGAAGTATCTTGCTAATGGCTGGGACCCAACGAATCCTAATACCTTCGATGCTGGGACTTTGGATGGAAACTGGGACTTCGATAGTGACAGACTCACAAACTATCAGGAGATTTACCTAACGCGCACAAACCCAACGCTTGTGGACTCTGGAGGGTTACCACTCACTGATGATCTTGAAGATAGCGACCTTGATGGTTTGAACAATTATGATGAATTATACGTGGTTTTCACGCACCCTAGAAACCCGGACAGTGATTCTGACAAGGTGAAGGATGGAGATGAATGGAATGTTCTCGGAACCAATCCTAACGATGAAGACAGTAACGATAATGGTGTATCGGACTATGATGAGGACTTTGATGGTGATGGGCTTAGCAATGGAATAGAGTTGTATATCACAAAGACTCTGCATGATGATGCAGACACGGATAATGACTTCATCTCTGACTATGATGATGATGAGGATGCGGACTTCCTACCCAACTGGTTTGAGGTGGAGATGACTGGGACAGACCCCTTATACAATGACACGAATGATAATGGAACGTTCGATTGGGAGGAGGACTCTGACAATGATGAACTTACGAATCTCGAGGAGTTTCTACATGATTGTGATCCACTAGCTGCTGATACAGATTTAGACGAACTGACTGATGGAGAAGAAGTCCTTTACACTCACACGGACCCAACAGACAGTGATGATGATGATGATGGGATTCTCGATGGGCAGGATGACCAAGATAATGATGGTCTCACTAACATTGAGGAACTTAGGACCTACGATACCAATGTGACTCTGTGGGATACAGATGGAGATCGACTTAGAGATGGACTTGAGATTGATATTGGTCTCAATGCTACAAACCCTGATAGCGATGGCGACACATTATATGATGGATGGAATGATGGCAATCTTAATGGTGTCTATGAACCACTCCTTGGAGAGCGCGGAGAGGACGTCAACGCGAATGGTGTGGTCAATGTAGGTGAAACATCACCATTTGAGGCTGACAGCGATTTTGATGACTTGGACGATGCCGAAGAGTACCTCTACGGAACAAGCCCCTTGGATGAGGACAGCGATAATGATGGACTTCTTGATGGAGAGGAAGTCAATGACTATGGAACGAACCCCCTCAATGAGGACTCTGACTCTGATCTTCTTTCTGACTACATAGAGGTCGAGCTTACCAATACAGACCCGAACAACATGTGGTACAATGGAACTCACACCCATTACATGATTGATAGTGATGGGGACTTGCTAACGAACGGAGATGAGATTGATATCTACGATACAAATCCTGGAGACTTCGATAGCGACAATGACAACATTGGAGATGGATATGAAGTACTCATCTACCTTTCAGACCCGCTCTCGAGTGATAGCGATGGTGATGGACTTCAAGATGATGATGAGCTGTTCTATGGCACAAACATCAATGTTCAGGACACAGATGGAGATCAGCTCGATGACTTTGTGGAAATCGAGTATCTGGGAACAGACCCATTGTTACCATCCACCAACATGAATGGTACCTTAGATGGTGATCTTGACAATGACAGTGACGGACTATCTAATGCAGTGGAGATTTATGGATATCACTCGAACGCAACGGCTCCAGATAGTGATTTAGATGGACTAAACGATGGCTTTGAGGTCTATGTATCAGGAACCTCCCCCACGGATCAGGACAGCGATGATGATCAGCTCAGTGACTATGTCGAGTACTGGATTTATCATACTGACCCAAGCGGCACAGACAGCGATTCTGATGGACTCGATGACTACTTCGAAGTATATTTCTCATTGACCTCTCCAACGTCTTGGGACACTGAT
>SMTZ1_10007825_pt1 | contig 15676 bp, 17 predicted proteins | sample DeeMarSWOR136_30_FD_25667 | JGI IMG/M metagenome (IMG submission 25667)
AGAAGCTGGAGCAGGCAATTCAGTTTTTGTCTGACCCGGTAATCTACGATCATCTAGGCGATGCCTACCTCAAGCAGGGCAATATCATTAAGGCCAAAGAGAATTGGCAGAATGCCTTGAAGGTCGATCCTAAGGAGAATTTACAGGTTAAACAGAAATTAGAGCAATATAAATGAGGCACTCAAAAGAGCAGATAAAGAAATTAGAGGATACGGCAAAAGAGATACGGCGGCTGATTATTAAGATGCTGGCGTCTGCAGGTTCAGGTCACCCCGGAGGCAGCCTCTCCGCTACAGATTTGATTACATGCCTCTATTTTGGTAATTATTCCGATGGTTCCCCAATTTTAAAATATAACCCCGCACAGCCGGATTGGCCAGAGCGAGACCGTTTTCATATGTCCAAAGGTCATTGCTGTCCACTGTGGTATGCGGTATTGGCCAAGAGCGGATATTTTCCCATAGAGGAATTGTGGACCTTGAGGCAATGGGGTTCTATCCTGCAGGGGCATCCTGATCGTCGTACGCCGGGGGTAGAGGTTGCCAGCGGGTCTCTTGGCCAGGGATTATCAGTGGGGCTGGGAATGAGTTTGGCAGCAAAGATAGATCAGAAGGATTACCGTGTTTACGTACTCCTGGGTGACGGCGAGATACAGGAAGGCAATATCTGGGAGGCAGCTATGGCTTCTGCTCATTTTGGCTGCGATAACCTCTGCGCTATTTTAGATTATAATCGGTTTCAGATTGATGGTAGGATTGAAGATATAATGGGCCTGGAGCCATTAGTTGATAAATGGTGCGCCTTTGGTTGGCACGCTATAAAGATAGAAGGTCATGACATAAAAGATATTCTTGATGCCTATGAGGAAGCAAAAAGCAAAAAAGGAAAGCCGACAATCATTATTGCTTGTACCACTAAAGGCAAGGGAGTTTCCTTTATGGAGAATGTTGTTGACTTTCACGGCAGGGCTCCAACCCAACAAGAGGCAGAAATTGCTTTAAAAGAATTAGAATGAATAAGACGGAACTATTATATCAACGCGATGTTTACGGCAAGACGCTGGTTGAGCTGGGCAAGAGCAACAAGAATATTGTTGTCCTGGATGCCGATTTATCCAGTTCAACGCGAACCAAGTTCTTTGGCAAAGAATTTCCCGAACGGTTTTTTAATTTTGGAGTTGCTGAACAAAATATGATGGCAACCGCTGCGGGTCTGGCTAGCTGCGGCAAGACGGTATTTGCATCTACCTTTGCAATGTTTGCCACCGGACGAGCCTGGGATCAGGTAAGAAATACAATTTGCTACAATAATCTTAATGTTAAGATTGTTGCTTCGCATGCAGGTATTACAGTGGGAGAAGATGGTTCCAGTCATCAAGCATTAGAGGATATCGCGCTTATGCGTATTATTCCTAGTATGAGGATCGTTGTTCCCTGCGATGGGCCCCAGACGCGTGAGGCAATTGTCACCGCAGCCAACCTTGCGGGGCCGTTTTATATCCGATTGGGAAGAGCAAAATTTCCCACTATTGAGGAAAAGAAGCAATTTGAAATTGGCAAAGCACAAATCTTAAGAGAGGGTGATGATATAACCCTGGTTGCGTGTGGTCTGATGGTTAGATATGCACTCGATGCCGCCGATGTATTATCAGAAGAAGGATTAAAGGCGCGGGTAATTAATATACATACCATAAAACCATTTGATAATGGTTCTGTAGTTGAGGCAGCGGTTAAGACGCCTCGGATAGTTGTCTGCGAGGAGCATAGCATTACAGGGGGGCTTGCCTGCTGCATAGATGAGGCGCTAGCTGGAAATTCCTCTGTCAAGGTTGCCCGTGTGGGAATAAAAAATAAATTTGGCCAGTCAGGCAGCCCAGAGGACCTTTTAGAGAAATATGGGTTGACCTCTCAAGATATTGTAAAAGCAGCACATTTGTTACTTCAGTGAAAGGCTTGAATCTCACTTCTTACGCTAAGCTAAATTTATATCTGGAAATTCTCGGAAAGCGCGTCGATAATTACCATTCAATCTTTACCCTATTTGAAAGAATAAATCTTTCTGACCAGATTCGGCTGAGACCCCTGCTTCAGAACAGAATAAGGATAGTCTCTTCCAATCCATTTATACCAAAGGGTCGCAAAAATTTGGCTTTTCAAGCAGCCAGCCTTCTTAAAAAGGAATTTCAAATCCGTGACGGCGTAGAGATTAATATTAGCAAGCACATACCGATTTCGGCGGGTTTAGCTGGTGGCTCAAGTAATGCAGCCACAGTTTTAACAGGTCTTAATAAACTTTGGAGATTGAACCTAGGGCTTAGACATTTGGTGGCTTTAGCTCGCCAGATTGGTTCCGATGTTCCATTCTTCCTATATAATTGTTCTTTTGCTTATGCCACACAACGGGGCGATAAGATTAAGGTCTTAAATCTGCCAGTTAAACTTTGGCATATTATAGTTGTGCCTCCAGTGCAAATATCTACGCCGTTGATTTATAAAAAATGGGATGAGTTAGCAGGGGCTGCGGGGTTGACAAAGGGTAAATCGAGAATTAAAATATTAAAGGCGGCACTATTAAAAAAAGACATATTATCATTAGGCAGACTTCTGTTTAATTCTCTTGAGTGGGTTAGCCAAGCGTTACATCCGGCGATTAAGAAGGCAAAATCTTCCCTTTATGACTTAGGCCTTGAGGCGATCTTAATGAGTGGTAGTGGGCCAGCGGTTTTTGGTCTGGTTTCTTCCGGAAAGGAGGCGTATACAGCAGCAAGACAGCTTAAGGTAAAAATGAGGGATTGTGGTGTATTTGTAGCAAGAACTGTTTGATAGATACAACAGCGAGGAGGAAAACAATGGAAATCACTGAGGTGAGGATATTCTTGAAAGATTCTCCAGATAAGAAACTGAAGGCTTATGCGACAGTTACATTCGATAATGCCTTTGTGGTGAGAAATATAAAGGTGATTGAAGGAGCCAGCGGTGCCTTTATTGCTATGCCCTCACGCAAAATAAAACAGCCCTGTCCAAAATGCGGCTTTAGGAATGAAATGCGCTCTAAATTCTGTAATCAATGCGGCGGGCAGCTTCCTTTGGCTCCTAGGCCTTTAAGTCCAGATCAACCGCAGAGCAGTTCTGCTGAGCATAAAGATATCGCACATCCAATAACCCAATCTTTTAGAGAGTATTTACAAAAGAGGGTTTTAGAGGCTTACGATAAAGAGAGGGCTGTTGGCCAAGTTTGATCTTTGCGATTTTTGGGACGTCGTCCAATGGTAGGACACGAGAATTTGGGTCTCGCTATTCTGGTTCGAGTCCAGACGTCCCAGTTGAATAATATTGATGGGCGAGAACCTAAAAGGGAGATGATTAAGAGGGAAAGACCGTTTCCCTCTTAAGCGAGGTTGTTTCAATGAAGAAGGAAGGGGTTAACAGGAGCGAAGCGACGCCAGAAGGGGAAACGCAGTTTCCCCTATGGGGAGTGAGCTCGAGACATATATGGGCGTCTAACGACGGTTCGAGTCCAGACGTCCCAGTTGAATAATATTGATGGATGAGAATCATAAATGAATAAGAATCTAGCTGTGATAATTTTAGCTGCGGGTAAAGGCATACGGATGAAATCCAAGTTGCCTAAGGTTTTGCATCCCATTGCTGGAAGGCCAATGTTGGGATATGTCTTGGATTTAGCAATAAGCTTGAAGCCCAAGTTTGCGATTTGTGTTTTGGGGCGCAGCTCAGAAATGGTCAGAGATTATATTAAAAAGCAGAAATCAAAAGTAAAGATAGTAATTCAAAAAAGACCTCTGGGGAGCGCTGATGCAGTCAAACAGACCAAATCTATGTTAAGAGATTTTAGAGGAACGGTTTTGGTGCTTTATGCGGATAATCCCTTACTTAAAACCCAGACAGCTAAAGACTTGATTAAGTATCACCAGCAGGCACAAGCTGCTGGTACGCTTCTGGTAGCTATCCTTAATAAGCCCAAAGGTTATGGACGGATTATCCGAGATACCTCTTATAATATCTTGCGGATTGTTGAAGAGATTGAAGCTAATGAATACGAGAAGGATATTAAAGAAATAAATACTGGCATTTGCTGTTATAGTAAAGAGATGCTATTCTGGGCACTTAATCGAGTTAAACTCAGTCCCCGCAAAAGAGAGTATTATTTAACCGATATAGTTGGAATATTGCATAGGAGGGGGGAAGTTGTTGGATACTTAAGATTGGAAGATCCCCTAGAGGCTATAGGTATAAACAGGCAAGTAGATTTATCGCAGGCAGAAAGGGTTATGCAGCAAAGATTGCTTGAATCCCTGGCGGAGAGGGGGGTGAGGATTGTTGACCCTGATTCTACCAGGGTTTGCTGGGATACGCGGATAGGGGCAGGCAGTATAGTTTTCCCCTTTACAGTTATTGAAAGTAATGTTAAAATTGGTAAAGATTGTCGCATTGGTCCTTTCTGTCATTTAAGGTCAGGTGTAGTTATGCAGGATAATAGTGAAATCGGCAATTTTACCGAAGCATCACGTTCAAGAATTGGACAGGATACAACTGCCAAGCATTTTTGTTATTTGGGAGATAGTTATATTGGTAAGGGTGTAAATGTTGGCGCTGGCACTGTTACAGCAAATTTTGATGGCAAGAAAAAGGCGGTTACAACAATTGAGGATAAGGCTTTTATTGGTTCAGATACCATCTTGGTTGCTCCTGTAAAGGTGGGCCGGAGCGCCAAGACTGGAGCGGGCAGTGTAGTAACCAAGCATAAGAATGTTCCACCCAATAAAACGGTAGTAGGGGTGCCGGCAAGGCCCCTTAAGCAGCGCTAGGGTTAAAGTATGGATGAATTAGCAATATTTACTGGTAATGCTAACCCAAAGCTCGCCGAGGGAATTTGTGGTTATCTTAAGGTTTCTCTCGGCGATATTATGGTAACCAGATTCAGCGAGGGTGAGATTCGAGTAAAGATTAATGAAAACGTTCGCGGTAAGGATGTGTTTGTTGTTCAGTCAACTTGTCCCCCTCCCAACGAGAGCCTTATGGAGCTTCTGATTATGCTTGATGCTTTTCGTCGTGCTTCGGCAAAGAGAATCAATGCAGTAATTCCTTATTTTGGCTTCGGGTACCCATAACAGCAAAGCTGGTGGCCAATCTTCTTACAACTGCCGGTGCCGATCGTATTATTACCATGGATTTACATGCTGGACAAATTCAGGGCTTTTTCGATATACCTATGGATCATCTTTTTGCTGTTGGCGTTTTTATTGAATATTTCTCTAAGTGCAATCTTCATAGCAGGGTGGTGGTTTCCCCTGATGTAGGCGGTATAAAGATGGCTAGGGCATATGCCAAGAGGTTAAATGCTGAATTAGCAATTATCGATAAACGCCGCGTTTCTCCGGAAAAGACCGAGGCTATACATATTTTAGGTGAGGTGAAGGGAATGGACGTGATAATTGTCGATGACCTTATCGCTACAGGAAGTTCCTTGATTGAGGCCGCAGAGGCATTGAAGAAGGAGGGCGCCGGTGAGATTCATGCAGCAATCAGTCATGGTGTTCTTTCGGAGCAAGCAGTTGAGTTAATTAATAATTGCCGCAATCTAAAGGAACTAGTAATCACCGACAGTATACCCCTACCCAAAGAAAAGGCCATTAAAAAAATTAAGGTTTTATCTGTCGCGAGCTTATTGGGTGAGGCAATTAAACGCATACATCGCGAAGAATCAGTCAGCTCCCTGTTCGATTAAAATAAACACCAGATTAGCGTTTGATTCTCCCCTCCGCGCTAATTTTATATTCGAAGGTCAGGGTCAAGTATTGATAGGGCCGATAGATTAAAGCGGTAGAGAGCGAAATTATGCAGGAAGTAATTCTGGAAGGTCAATTACGTCAAGAAAAGGGCAAGTCAAAGGTAAAATCATTAAGGCGCCAAGGCTTTATTCCTGCCGTGGTCTATTCAGGCGGCAAGAATTCTGTAGATGTGAAATTAAGTCGACATGATTTTTTGCGTTTTATACATCAATTTCGTCTGGAGAGCACAGTAATCAACCTAAAGATAAAGGGTCAGAAATCTCGACCTGTTTTGGTAAAAGATGTGCAATACGATCCAGTTAAAGAAGATATTATTCACCTGGATTTTCAGGAGATAAGTCTGACTTCTAAAATCAAGGTAAATGTAGGAATTGCAGCTAAGGGAGAGCCAATTGGAGTTAAGCAGGATAATGGCGTGTTGAATCATATACTCTGGGAATTAGAAGTGGAGTGTCTGCCTACTCAGATACCCGAAGAAATCAAGGTAGATGTTTCCCAGTTGAAAATTGGCGATGTTATCCATGTACGAGATTTATCCTTGCCTCCAGAGGTAAAGGTGGTAAATGACCCGGAATCTTTAGTTTTTGCATTAGAACACCCAATTAAAGAAGAGGAGATATTGGCAGCTGCTCCCGCTGCTGAAGGCGAAGAACCGGCCGAGCCAGAAGTAATTAAAGAAAAGAAAGAGGTTCCTGAAGAAGGCAAGGAAAAGGAAGAAAAACCAGAGAAAGAAGAGAAAAAAGATAAAAGGGAGAAAGAAGAAAAGGGAGGATGAAATTAATCGTTGGCTTGGGCAATCCTGGCAGAATTTACAAATATAATCGACACAATGTTGGTTTTCTTCTGATAGAAAGATTAGCCAAGATTTGGAACATTAGAATAAAACGAGATTTAACCACTAGATCTTACCTGGGTCGGGGCAGGATTGAGGATAGAGAAGTAGTTCTTGCGCGTCCCAATTGCTTTATGAATCTTTCGGGGCAATCAGTCAATCTTTTGTTGAATAAATATGATTTAAATCCCCAAGAAGAGATGTTGGTGGTTTTTGATGATTTAGATTTAGAATGTGGTAATATTCGTATTAAGCCAAAGGGCAGTGCAGGCGGGCATAGGGGCGTTGGTTCAATTATTAAAATCTTGGGGAGCTCTGATTTTGCCCGTTTGCGCATCGGCATAGGCAGGCCTCATCCGAGAAGAGAAATTACAGATTATGTCCTGAGTAGTTGGACGCGAAGCGAAAGGAAGCAACTGAGTCAAAATTTAGAGCGAGCTGCCGATTGTTGCAAAACCTGGGTTATCTGTGGAATAAGTAAGGCGATGAATAAATTTAATTAGGCGAGGAGTCCGATGAATACATACGAAGCAGTATTTTTAATCGATGCCAATCTAGATGAAAAGACTACCAACGCGATATTTGACCAGATTAAGGAGATAATCACTAAGAATGAGGGCGAGATTATATCTTCGCACACCTGGGCAGAGAAGCGAAGATTGGTTTTTCCCATAAAAAATAAGCAGGAGGCAACATATTACCTTGTAGATTTTAAGCTCCAGTCAGTTTCGGTTGATCAAATAAGACAAGCCTTCCGTTTAAATGAAAACATCCTAAGGGTGTTAATCACACAGGGCATACCAAAAGAGAAGGCAAAGGCTATATTGGGCAAGAAGGAGTAGAGATGGCAAATTATAATAAGGTAATTCTTATGGGTAATCTGACTCGTGACCCCGAGTTGCGATATATTCCCTCTGGTACTGCAGTAGTAAATTTAAGACTGGCAGTAAATCGAAGATTTCGTGACCGTAGTGGCGAGCAGAGAGATGAGGTTTGTTTTGTTACTGTTGTGGTTTGGGATAAACAAGCCGAGCTTTGTAATCAATATTTGCAGAAGGGAAAACCTGTGTTTGTTGAGGGTAGGCTTCAGTCGCGTACATTCGAGGATTCTTCAGGCAATAAACGCAATGTTATGGAGGTTCGTGCTGAGCGTATCCAATTTCTTGGAACCCGGCTTACCTCTGCTTTGCCCACGAAAGATCTCGGCCCTGGCTCGGAGGAGATGCCCGAATCTACTAGCAGCGAGGAAACCTGGTTAGGGGCAACGGAAGGAGAAGCGGATGCGTCAGGCGAAGATAAAGCTTAAGAGAAAACCAAAGAACTCCAGGCAGATTTTAAAGAGGAGATTCTGCCGTTTGTGTAAAGAGAGGGTTAGTTACATAGACTACAAGGATATAAAGAGATTGGAAAGATTTGTTACCGATCGAGGCAAGATTGTCTCCAGGCGTTCTTCAGGCAACTGCGCCGGTCATCAAAGGATGATTGCACGAGCAATTAAGCGAGCCAGATTTGTAGCATTGTTACCTTATACCAGATAGCATTATGGAAGTAATTCTAGTCCAGGATTTGGATAAATTCGGAAAGACAGGTAGCGTAGTAAAGGTAAAAAGAGGCTTTGCCCGCAATTTTTTATTTCCTCGTAATTTGGCAATACCAGCCACGCCTACTAATCTTAAAAAGATTGAGCAAGAGGCCAAGAGGATTAACAATCTGCATCAACGCCAGAAGGATAAGGCAGAGAGTTTATGTAGTCGCTTAAATGGAATATCGGTAACCATTCCAGTCACTGTCCATGATGAAGACAAGCTGTATGGAAGTATCGGTCCCGCCGATATTACTAAGGTTCTAAACCAAGAGAACATTGCCGAGATTGATAAGGAAGCAGTGATTTTAGATGAGCCGATTAAGTCAATCGGCGTATATGATGTAATGATAAAATTACATCCTGAGGTTTCTGCCAAGATAAAAGTCTGGGTAGTAAAGAAATAATAAACATGGTAGATATAACTAAAGAATTAATCCCGCCTCAAAATTTAGAAGCAGAGACGGCTGTTTTGGGCTCAATGATGTTGGACGAAAGAGCAATATCTACAGTCATCGAGTTACTGGACCAAAGCTTTTTCTATAAAGATAGTCATCGTAAGGTCTTCGAAGCGATTTGCAATCTTTTTAACGCCAATAAGGCAGTAGATTTGGTAACCGTAAACGATGAACTAAAAAGATTAGGGGTTTTAGATTCCGTCGGCGGGGCTAGTTTATTAACCGAATTGGTCAATTCGGTTCCTTCCGCTGCCAATGTTGTGCATTATGCCCGCTTGGTAAGGGAAAAGAGTATCTTACGCTCGCTGATTAATAATGCAAATTCTATTGTCTCACTTGCTTATGAATACGAGAGAGATGCAGATGAGGCCTTAGATAAAGCAGAGACCCTTATCTTTAATATCCGCGATACTAAGAGAACAAGTAATATAGTTTCCCTTAGAGATGTTATACAAACGAATATTGAAAGTATTGACCAGGTTTATCAAAAAAAGGCACAGGTTAGCGGCATTCCCTCTGGATTTATGGATTTGGATATTAAGACCGCCGGGCTACATCCTTCAGATTTGATCGTAGTAGCTGGTCGTCCCTCTATGGGTAAGAGTGCTTTTGCCGTAGGACTGGCAGAATATGCAGGTGTAATTCAGAAGATACCTTTAGTCTTTTTTAGTCTAGAGATGTCCAAAGAGCAATTGGTACAGAGGATGCTTTGCGCTCATGCCCGGGTTGATGCTCATAAGGTCAGGACAGGGTATTTAACCCCCTCTGATTGGCCCAAGCTTACCGCCGCAGCAGGGAAGCTTTCTGAAGCGCCCATATTTATTGACGATACTCCGGCTATTTCAGCTCTGGAGATACGGGCGAAGGCCCGTAGATTAAAAGCACATCATAATATTCAACTCGTAATTTTAGATTATTTACAGTTAATGCGCGGTAAAGAAAAAGCGGAAAATCGACAACAGGAGATTTCAGAAATATCCCGCTCGTTGAAGGCCCTGGCGCGCGAGTTAAATGTGTCTCTGGTAGCAATTAGTCAGTTATCCCGCGCAGTAGAAAGCCGCAGCGATCATCGTCCACAGCTTTCTGATTTGCGAGAATCAGGGGCTATTGAGCAGGATGCAGATTTGGTTCTACTGCTTTTGCGGGAGGAGTATTACAATCCTACTCCTGCAAATGAGGGAGTCGCCGAGCTTATTATTGCAAAACAGAGAAACGGACCCGTCGGTACGTTAAAACTTGTATTTATTAAAGAATACGCCCGCTTTGAAAACTTCACCCAACGAGAGAGGCAGACATGATTATTAAAAACAAAAGATCTTTTTGGTTAATTTTATCGGCCACGCTTATTTTCTCATGCTTGACCTTGGCTTCCCAGGCTCAGGAATCAAAATTGGTAACTGCTATTGAGATTGAAGGAAACCGTTCAATTAGCAGAACTACGATACTCTCCAAGATGAAGACTCGAGTCGGGTTAGCTTACTCAGAGAATATTATAAATGATGATTTAAAACGGATTTACCTTTTGGGCTATTTCAGTGATATCGATATTAAGACAGAAGATTACAAAGAAGGGATTAAGATTATTATCAGTGTAGTTGAGCGTCCTTTGATAAAGAAGATAAATTTTATTGGTTTTCGTCGCCTGCGCCTTAAAGAGGAGAAACTTATAGATTCAGTGAAGACTAAACAGGCGCAGTATCTGGATTACCCCACCTTAAATGAAGATTGCGCAACATTAAAAAAGATGTATGTCAAGAAGGGATATTCTAAAAGTGAGGTTGAATATAAAGTAGATATTGACCAGGAGACTAACCAGGCGGTTGTAGATTTTATTGCTAGCGAAGGTAAGCGCATAAAGATTAAGAAGATATATGTTGAGGGCAATAAGCATTTTCCCGATAAGAGAATTTTAAAATTAATCAAGACAAAGCGAGCCTGGCTTTTTGGGGCGGGGATATTTAAAGAAGATGTTTTAGAAGAAGACATGGCAAGGATTAAATCCTTCTACCAAAAGCAAGGTTTTTCTGATATTGAGGTAGATTATGTAGTGAAGGAGGATCCGCTGCGTCCCTATCTTTATATCACAATAGTCATTCAGGAAGGTAAGCAATATTTTGTTGGAAAGATTAATCTTGAGGGCAATACTGTTATCAGCGAAGAAGAAATTCGCCCTGCTCTTGAATCTTGTGTTCCGGGTAAGGTCTATTATGCTGAAGGATTAGAGCAAGATAAATTTATTATTCAGGGTTTGTATTTTGACCGCGGTTATATTATGGCTGATGTGCGTGTTGTTTCAGTTTTAAATCCAGAGACCGGAGCGATCGATATCACTTATCGTATAACTGAGAATGAGGTTATCTTTGTCGATAAGATTAAAATTCGGGGCAATATTAAAACCAAGGACATAGTTATTCGTAGAGAATTAAGGCTTTATCCCGGAGATAGATTTGATGGCGAGAAACTCCGACGCAGCAAAGAGCGTCTAACCAATTTGGGATTTTTTGAAGAAATAAACTATACTACTGAACCAACCCAGGCTACTAATAGGCAAGATCTGATTGTTGAGGTAAAGGAGGCAAAGACAGGAGCATTTAGTTTTGGCGGTGGTTACTCAACAATCAACAACTTTATTGGATTTATTGAGATTGAGCAGAAAAACTTTGACTGGAGGAATTTCCCGTATTTTACCGGCGATGGGCAGAATTTGAAACTACATGCCGAGCTTGGAACCGTCAGTGAAAACTTAAATTTAAGTTTTACTGAGCCCTGGTTATTTGATTATCCTATATCCTTTGGTTTCGATCTTTACAGGATGTCTCATGATAGAGAAAGTGATGTTGGCTGGGGATATGATGAGGAAAGGACAGGCGGTGATATCCGTATAGGTAAGGAATTATCCGAATATATCAGGGGCAATATTGCCTATCGTTTTGAGCGGATTGATATTAGTGACGTCGCCCCAGAAGCCACAAGCGAACTTAAAAAGGAAGAAGGGGAAAATGATATATCCAGAATGGAGTTGGGTCTGGCCTTTGACAGCCGCGACAATGTTTTTAGTCCCACAAGGGGCATCCTCCTGACGGGAAGCTCTAGTATCGCTGGTGGTGCTTTTGGGGGCGATAAGGACTTCTGGCAATTTCAGTCTCGTGGTTCAAAGTATTTCCCACTATGGCGTAATTCGGTTTTAGAATTTATGATTCGTATGGGCCTTGCCGATTCCTACGGCGATACTGAAGATATCCCAATATATGAACGCTTTTTTGTCGGCGGTGCTAATTCTATCCGTGGTTATGAAGAGAGGTCAGTTGGTCCTATTGACCTATTCTCTAAGGATCCATTAGGGGGGGATTCTCTCTTGGTAGGCAATATAGAATATACATACCCTATACTTGATTTTTTACGTGTGGCGTGTTTTTATGATGTGGGGAATGTCTGGCGAAAGCTTAGCGATGTTGGTAATGGAGGATTCAAATCTGGATTTGGTTTTGGACTGCGTATAAATACACCAATCGGTCCAATAAGATTAGATTATGGCATTCCTTTGAATAAACAACCAGGTGAAGCTGACAAAAAATCGGGCAGGATCCATTTTAGCATGGGAGGAGGATTTTAAAAAGATTTTTAGAAAGGAGGAAGAATGAAATTCAGAGGATTAATAATCTTAACTGTAGCGTTGGGTATGTTTTTATTGACCTCATTGATCTATGCTGAAGAAAAGATAGCCTACGTAGAGTTGCTTCAGGTTTTTGACGAATACAGCAAGACCAAAGAGTACGATAAGATTCTAGAAAAGAAACAGGAGGATTATCAAAAAGCCAGAGAGGGTAAGTTAGAAGGGGTTAAACAACTTCAGGAAAAGCTAAGTTTGTTAAGCGAGGAAGAAAGAGAATCGCAAAAGAGCGAACTGGAGAATAAGATAGCCCAACTTCAAGAATTTGATCGTAGCCAAACCCAGGATTTACGCAAGCAAAGAGACGAGAAGGTTCAAGAGATATTTAAAGACATCAACAAGGCAATTGAGACTTATGCCAAAAAAGAAGGCTTATCGCTTGTTTTTGATAAACGCGCCCTGGTATACCAGAGCGAGGCTCTAGATATTACCAAGCAGATATTAAAGATTCTTAATAAGTAATAGGAAACAGCCAATATATTATGCAGATGACTGTAAAGGAGATAGCTGATTTTCTAGAAGGAGAGCTTGTTGGTGATGGGGAGGTTTTAATTAAGGGTGTCTGCGGCATAAAGGAGGCACGGCAGGGGGATATTACCTTTTTAGCAAATTCTCGATACAATCATTTAATTTCCAAAACCAATGCATCAGCAATCATTACTTCGCGAGAAATAAATTACAGCCTGAAGCCGCTTATTAGGGTGGATAATCCATCGCTGGCTTTCGCTAATATATTAAATAAATTCAACCCCAGAAGAGTGGTTCATCCTGAAGGTATTCATCCAACAGCGATTATAGCCAAGAGTGCCAAGCTTGGTGGGGGCGTAGCAATTGGCGCTTATACTGTAATAGATGAGGATGTAATTATACAGGATAATACAATAATCTATCCCGGCTGTTATATCGGCAGAGATGTCCGCATCGGAGATAATACTTTAATCTATGCTAATGTTTCTATTCGCGAGTCAGTAATCGTGGGCAGTCGCGTAGTGATTCAGAGTGGTAGTGTGATAGGTTCAGACGGTTTCGGATTTATTACCCAGGAAGGCAAGCATCAGCGCCTGCCTCAGATCGGCATAGTTGTAATTGAGGATGATGTTGAGATTGGAGCCAATGTTACCATTGACCGAGCACGTTTCGATAAAACTGTTATTGCAAAAGGCACAAAGATTGATAATTTAGTACAGATTGCTCATAATGTAGTAATTGGTCAAAACTGCTTTATTATTGCTCAGGCAGGTATTTCAGGAAGTACAACCATCGGCAATAATACTGTCTTAGCAGGTCAGGCGGGTTTGGTTGGGCATATTTCAGTGGGAGATAATGTTGTAATCGCTGCAAAGGCTGGAGTAACTAAGTCTATACCATCCAATGTCATGGTTTCCGGATACCCGGCAAGACCCCACTCGATTGCCAAACGAATTAACGCCTGTATTCAAAATTTGCCGCGTCTTTATAAGACAGTTGCAGAAATAAAAGAGTCGATAGGCGAAAAAATTTCCGCCAGAGGTAGACAAATCCCCAAAGGCGGGAAGAGTTGAAGGTAATTAAATGGAAAAACAAAGGACAATAAAAAAAGAAACAGCGTTAGATGGCATAGGATTACATACAGCCAATCGCGCCAAGATTAAGTTTAAACCCGCGCCAGTAAATTCGGGCTTAAATTTTGTCCGAGTTGATTTAGAGCAGAGGCCTTATCTGAAGATAGAATGGGATAGTATTCTTGCTGAGTCTTTTACCATGCGCCGCACCTCCTTGGGTAATGAACATGCTCAGGTTCACACGGTAGAACATATTATGGCTGCCTTATCTGGATTGGGCATAGACAATCTGATTATTGAGATTGATAATAACGAGGTTCCTGGCTTTGACGGCAGTGCCAAGACTATAGTTGAGGCATTAAGCAAGGTAGGCATTGAGGAGCAAGATGTTCAACGCAACTATTTTATCCTTCGTGAACCGGTATATGCAGATGAAGAAGACGCAAGCATTATCGCTCTTCCTTCTAGCGAATTCAGAATCTCCTATACTTTAAATTATAAAAATCAGCCATTGCTGAAGGCAGGATATTTTGATTATAAACATAATCCCGATTCTTTTAAGGATGAGATTGCCCCTGCGCGAACATTCTGTCTGGAAGAGGAGGCAGATGATTTACAAGGAAAAGGTTTAGGGCAGGGAGCCAGTTATGAAAATACCCTCGTAGTGGGGAAAAGGGGCGTGATTAAGAATAAACTGCGCTTTGAGGATGAGTTTGTACGCCATAAGATATTGGATTTAATTGGAGATCTCTATCTTATGGGTTGCCCACTTAAAGCACACATTATTGCCATAAGGAGCGGTCACTCATTGAATCTAAAATTACTAAAAAAAATAAATCAGCAAAGAGATAAATTATATATTTCTGGCGTACAATTAAATTATCAGCCCATCGAAAGTGAGCAATTGGATGCAGAGGCAATTATGAAGATTTTGCCTCACCGGCATCCTTTTCTTTTCGTAGACAGGATTACCCATCTGCAGAAGGGTAAGTATGCAAGAGGCATCAAGAACGTAACTATAAATGATTATTTTTTTAAAGGTCATTTTCCTGACCGTCCGGTTATGCCAGGTGTATTGGTGATTGAGGCAATGGCGCAGGTGGGGGGAGTGATGATGCTTTCTTCTGAAGAGAATAGAGGTAAGTTAGCCTTTTTCATGGCTGCCGATAATATAAAATGGCGGAAGCCGGTCCTGCCTGGAGACCGGCTTGTTTTGGAGGTGGAGGTTGTTAAGTTAAGAGCAAGAACGGGTCAGGTGCGAGGTAGTGCCAAAGTCGATGGTAAATTAGTAGCCGAAGCGGATTTAATATTTGCTTTGGTAGATAAAACAAAATGAAAATACATCCTACAGCTGTAGTATCAAAAAAGTCCAAGCTAGGAAAAGGAGTTATTTTAGGTCCCTATGCGATTATCGGAAACGATGTAACTATTGGGGAAGACACGATCATTGGCGCACATTGTGTAATTGATAATAGGACCACTTTGGGTAAGCGCTGTCAAGTATTTACCGGCGCCGTACTGGGAAGCATCCCCCAGGACCTTAAATATAAGTCTGAAAATAGCTACTTAGACATCGGTGATGATAATATTATTCGAGAATATGTTACCATAAATCTGGGTACGCAGGCAAATAGCAAGACCATAGTAGGTAACAATAATATGATTATGGCATATTCGCATATTGCCCATAATTGTTTAATCGGTAATAGCTGCATTATTGCCAATTGTGGTACATTAGCCGGGTATGTGAGCATAGAAGATAAGGCAATTGTTGGCGGTATGGT
>SMTZ1_10003539_pt1 | contig 15674 bp, 14 predicted proteins | sample DeeMarSWOR136_30_FD_25667 | JGI IMG/M metagenome (IMG submission 25667)
AGAGCAAAGAGATCACTGAATTGCAAGAAGAAAAAGATAAACTTGATCCTCCCGATGAAGTTAAAAGACAACTTGAAGAAGAAAGAAGAAAATGGCTCATAGATGTGGTTATTATAGACCCTGGTCATGGGGGAAAGGATCCGGGTGTTATCGGTATCGGAAAAATCTATGAAAAAGACATTGTCCTACCCATCGCTCAAAAACTAGGAAAAATAATAAAAGATGAAATACCAGAGGTGAAAATTATCTATACCAGAAACTCAGATAAATTTGTTCCTTTAAGAAAACGAACAGAAATAGCTAACGAAAATAATGGGAAAGTATTTATAAGTATCCATGCAAATGGTTTCAAAAATAAACGGGCAAGCGGTTTTGAGACATATATTCTGGGACCTGAAAAAGGTGAAAAAGCAAGTGAGGTTGTACTCAAAGAAAATTCTGTAATTGATTTTGAAGATGCTGAATCAAGAAAAGAATATAAAGGAATTAATCAAATCTTGGCAACCATGGCGCAAAACGCTTTCTCCAGGCAGAGCGAATACCTGGCATCATTGGTACAACAAGAATTAAATAAAGAAATGAACAGTTTGAAAATGAATAACCGGGGAGTAAAACAAGGTCCCTTCTGGGTTATGGTTGGTGCAACAATGCCAAATATTCTCATTGAAACTGGATACCTTACAAATTCATATGATGTTAAAATCTTAAAAACCTCAGCATACCAATACAAAATTGCTCAGGGAATTTTTAATGGATTGAAACGTTACAAAACTGATTATGAAAGTACCATCTAATTATTATAAGGACCGATTCCAGTACACAGTGAGCTCAAGAATAGGAAGAGGTGATTTCAATTCTCAAAAGGAAAAAATCAGTTGTATAGTTCCAATATAAATAAATTGTTTAGGAAATTACTTAGAACTATCGATAGATATATTTAAGGAACAAAACGAATCAAAATGAATTTAAATTTATATTTTCAATGCAAAGGAATTTAATGAGAAATCCCTTCTTTTTAATCCTATCCATTATCATGAGTTTTTATCTGTTGGCTCACTCTCAATCTGTAGGAACTACTAGTTTTGAATTTATCAGGAACCAATACAGTGCCAGGGGTGCTGCAATGGGTGGAAACCTCATGGCAGTCAAAGACGATATACATGCTATTCTATATAATCCAGCCGCTCTATCTGGTAATAACAATCGCATTTGGAGTGTTAATTATATTGATCATCTGATTGATTTCCAAGCTGGCTATTTATCATATGCTCAACCTGTGAAAAACTGGGGTAACTTCTCAACTGCACTGTTATATTTTAATTATGGAAACTTTGATGAGACAGATGAGTTTGGTGAAATTACTGGACGGTCATTCAATGCATCAGAATTTGCACTGAGTATATACTATAGCAATGAATTAGGATCTGGGTTTGATTATGGGATCGGTCTGAAATACTTATATTCTTCTCTGGATAACTATAATTCTTCAGCTTTAGGACTGGATGTAGGTTTAATATATATTGTACCAGGTATCAATGACTTAATATTGGGTGTTTCTTTACAAAATTTAGGCATTACGCTTGATAGTTATACAGATTATAAAGATAAATTGCCTTTAATTTTACAAATCGGCGTAGCCAAACGCCTGGAACATTTGCCATTATTACTTTCGGTTAGTCTTCAAGACCTTACCACCAGTGAAAATAATTTAGGAGATCGGCTGGCCAGATTTGCAATAGGAGGCGAATTCGATATCAGTGAAATTATAAAATTCCGACTCGGATATCAAAATGAAATCAATCAGGATGTGAAACCACTGGGTAGGACAATATTAAGTGGTTTTTCCCTGGGATTAGGAATCTACTGGAAACAATTTCGGCTGGATTATGCCTATACTAATTATGGTGATCTAGGAAGTCAAAACCGTATCGGTGTGACAGGAACTTTGTAAAGCAAGAATCCTGAAGAGTTGTGTTAGTGAATACCAGTGGAACCTAAACCACCTCTCGATTTACCCGCAAAATCTATATCTGCTTGTTCATCCCATTCAATATCAGGAACTGCATTTTTTTCAAAAATGAGTTGAGCAAAACGCGTCCCTTTCTCTATGATAACAGGTTTATCCCTATTTTGATCGTCTGGATTATAATGGCGAATGACCGCGATTTTAACCTCATCCTCGGGTCCACAATAATCCTCATCAATTATACCCACATCATTTACCAGACTAATACCATTTCTGATAGCATAACCACTTCTGATGAAAACCTTAAAATAATATCCTGCTGGTGATTCAATGATCAGACCCGTGGGAACCACCGTTACCTTTCCTGGCCAGATTCTGGTGGTTTCAGCTGCATAAATATCCAGCCCCACAGAGCGTGGCGTCTTCCTCTCAGGTAATGAAATCAATTTATCCTTGCGATAGATGCGAATTTTCATATATTTCCTTTCAAATCTTCAGTAATAAAGTAAAGTTCATAATGCCCCTCATTCTAATCTAATATGAGCACTATTTTCAGAGACAAATATTTACCACTCCTTTTCGTTTCAGCTACCAAAGCAGAAGCAAAATCACTATTATCCCTCTTTAAAAAAGAAGAGTCGAAATATTGTCATGATAAATATCTGATTCAATTAGAAAACAAAAAAGTTTACTTGATAATCTCAGGAGTAGGTTTTCTGATAGGAACAAATATCTTTGCTCAATACCTGAATAAAATAAAACCAAAGCTTGTTATAAATTTTGGTATTTGTGGTACATTAAATTCCACCACTTCATTAAATCAAAATTTATTGATAGAGGTAACAGCCATCAATCCAGATAAAGAAATCAGTTTAAAAAAAAATTATATGAAATATTCTCCTTTTCAATTAAAAAATTTACCAAAAAGTACGTTATTAACCGTCGCAAATCCAGTTTTAGACAGCATGACCCGGGATCATCTCTTTCAGAAGACCGGCTACCAGTTAGTTGATATGGAAGGTTATTTTATTGCAGATGAATGTAATAAAAACAACATACCCTTATGGATGTTAAAACACAATACGGATTTCGCTAATAAAAATACAAATAATTTTGTAAAAGACTATCAATCATTATGGCAAGGGTTATTAGCAGAAGGACTTTCCAATTTATTGGCCCCAATGCTGAAAAAGTGATTACTTCTTAGATCATATCGGAATTATTAGACTCGTCTCTTTTCTCCTGTTTCAAGCAGATTCAGGAAAATCATTACCTACAACAACCCGCAATGCTCTGGGAAGGATCTCCACCTCTAGAATTGACTTCTCCATATGAGGATTACCATCTGTCTGAATAATCCCATCGGAGGTTCTTTCTATTTTAAGATGTTTGATTTTAAACGACCTGAAATTTTTCATCTTATCAATAGTGCCATTGAATAGCCGATAAACATTTGGTACTACTTTCCACATGGGAAGATATTCAAGGATTGAAAGATCAAGCAATCCATCATCAGGTCTGGCAGTGGGTGCAATAATAGCACCATTACCATATTCTGGTGCATTCGCGACACTGACCACTAACGGTGTTAATTCTATTTGTTTTTCATCAATTGTTAACTTTACCGGTTCTGCCCGGAACATAAGAAATGCTTTGGTCCCCATCAAAAAATAGGGAAGTGGACCCCTTACTCCAAATTCTTCAAAATTCTGGCTGATAAAAGAATCTAATCCAAATCCAGCTACATTGAAGAAAAGATGGTCATTTATGCGTCCTGCATCGATAGAGATAATTTTTGGAGATAATAACATTTTAACAGCTTCTAACTGATCTAAGGGAATTTTGAAATTTCGGGCAAATCCATTCCCAGAGCCGGCAGGGATTACCCCCAATGCAACATCACTATGGCACAAACCTTGCCCGACTTCATTTATTGTGCCATCTCCACCAACTACCGCTACCAAGCTGAATTTCCTCTCAATAGCTTCTTTGGCGAGGGAGATACCATCTCCTGCTTTTCTGGTATAAACAATTTCATATTCAATCTGAGAGGATTGAAATACTTCATGAATCCATTTGACTATTTTCCTGGGATTCCGATTAATACCAGAAATTGGATTTATAATAAATCTGACTGTATTCACCATAAATTGCTTTTATGTTCTCATCTTTATGATATTCAGAATTAACAATAAAATAATGTAAAGAAAAACAAAATTATTTTCTAATGATATTACTTTAATATCTTAAAATTTGATATAGCATTCACAATATCTGAAGCTACCATTTTTAAATCTTCTGAATTTTCTAAAATATACCATTGAATATCTTTTTCTGCTCTAAACCAGGTCAATTGTCGTTTAGCATATCTTCTACTATTTTGTTTGACCTGTTCAATACACGTATTTTGGTCAATTTCTCCTTTTAGTAACCGAATAACTTCCTTATAACCCACAGTATTTATACTATTCAAATTTATATCATATCCAAGTTCTATAATTCTTGTGACTTCCGAAACCAGCCCATTCTGGAACATCAAGTCCACCCTGGAATTGATATCCTGATAAAGCTTGTTACGACTCTTATTTATTCCGAATTTTAAGATTCGGTATGGTATAGGTGCGGGTTTATTCTTTTGAAGACTAGAAAACTTTTTTCCGGTGACTAAACATACTTCTAGCGCTCTGAGCACTCTTTTACTGTTATTTGGGTGAATTTTACTGGCACTTTCTCTGTCTAACACCAGGAGTTCCTTGTAAAGTGCTTTCGAACCTTCTTCTTCAAGTCTTTTTTGAAGTGATTGCCTGATTTCAAGATTAACTACATTTCCCTCAAAAAAACCTTTTAGAAGGGCTTTGATGTATAGACCAGAGCCTCCGACAACTAATGGAATTCTTCCTCTTGCAAAAATTTGCATGATCGTTAATCTCGCCTCTTTTCCAAACTGTCCTGCGCTATAATATTGATCAAGATCTAAATAATTGATAAAATGATGAGGTATTTCAGTCAAAATTTGGGGGGATGGTTTTGCTGTTCCAATATCAAGTAGTTTATATATCTGCCTAGAATCGGCTGATATAATCTCAACTGGTATTTCCTTTGAAATTAAAATGCTTAAATCCGTTTTCCCAACGCTGGTGGGTCCTAATATAACAGCAATAGCCTGCTTATATGGCGGATTCATTCTCTAAAGACGCTTAAATTTCTTATCAATTTCTTCCAGATTGAGAGTCACTATTATTGGTCGGCCATGCGGGCAAAAATATGGCTCTTTGGTGGCAAAAAGTTGATCCACTAAAGTGGTCATTTCCAGTTGATTTAATTTCTCACCTGCTTTTATTGCATTCTTACAAGCGAAAGCAGCTGCTATTTTTTCATGTTGCTGATATTCTCTATCTTCATTTGCCCGGTAATAATCGATAATTTCTAATAAAATTTTCCCTTCATAACCAATTTTCACGTCAGCCGGAATCGCTTCTATTAAAATGGTTCTACCACTTAGCTCTATAATTGAAAATCCAATCCTTTTTAACCAGTCTCTTATTTCATTAAAAATGAGAAAATCTTCTAATGAAAGTTCGAGAGTTTGAGGAAATAACAGTTTTTGTGAGGGAATTGTTTTATCCTGTTTCAGATAATCCAGAAACTTTTCAAACAGAATACGTTCGTGAGCTATATGCTGATCGATAATTACTAACCCACTTTTAATTTGAGAACATATATAACGACGGTGAATTTGCCATAATCTTGGTTGTTGGGCGAGGTCATCTTCATACTTTGCTGAATATTGCTGTTGGTCATCTTCTTCCATTTCTTTAAGGGGAAGTGTATAACTCAAAAACATTTGCTTCTCAGATTTTGTCTCCTGACCAGGAATAATCTGTTTTTTTAATGATCTAGAAAAAATGAGACTTTTCATTTGTTTTGCAATTTCTTCTCTATTCTCTTTCCTATCAGAAAGAGCAAATGCTGGAATAATATCCTCTGATTGAATACTCTTCCGAACGGCGGAAAGAAACATATGGTAGATGGATTTCTCGTTGGCAAACCTGACCTCCATTTTAGTTGGGTGGACATTAATATCCACCAGGCCTGGTGGTACTTGTAAATACATCACAAACTGGGGGTAGCGGGAACGCTCTATCAAATTTCCATAGCCCTGGATTATGGCATGGTTCAAGTTACGATTTTGAATGGCCCTTTTATTGAGAAAAATAAACTGATTTTCATTATTACCACGAGCCAGATCAGGTTTGGTTAAGTATCCCTCCAACTCTATTTGACTTAATTCCTCATGAACGTACACCATCGCTTCATATACCTCATTACCCAATACCTGAGTAAGGCGGTTTTCCAGATTATCAGCCGCTAGATTATATATCTCCTTTTGATTGTGAAAGACAGTGAATGCTATTTCTGGATAGCCCAAGAAAAATCTTTTTAATGTTTTATTTATATGTTGAAATTCTGTGACATCTGCTCTTAAAAAATTGCGTCGGGCAGGTGTGTTATAGAATAAATTTTTAACAGATATAGCAGTACCTTGCTTCAGGGCGGCATTCTCCTGTTTAACAATTTTACCACTCTCTAATGTGACAATAGAACCAATATTGCCACTTTTCAAACAGGTTTTCAATTCAACACGCGAAACTGATGCAATACTCGGTAGAGCTTCTCCCCGGAATCCCAGTGTTAGAATGCGATCGAGATCTTCACTTTTTTCGATTTTACTAGTAGCATGCCGTTCAAATGCTAGTGGAATATCCTCCAAAGAAATACCTTCTCCATTATCGATTACCTGAATGAGGGTCTTTCCGGCTTGCTCAATAACGATGGTTACCTTGGTTGCCTGCGCATCAATAGAATTCTCAACCAATTCCTTAACAACCGCAGCAGGCCGATCAACTACCTCACCTGCGGCAATTTTATTTGCGATTTGAAGAGGTAAAACTTTGATTTTGCCCATATTCCATTTCAAATATTTTCATTTGTGCATATATGAAAACTCTTCTTACAATTGATTAAATATAAGAGGAAGATGAATTATATCAAATTCTCTATGAAATTATTCTCTAGGAAGGGTTCGTTAATGGTAAACAGTGACTTTTTCAATAATTAAGTTAATATCGCAATTCTTCGGCTTGTTCAAAATATTCGAAAAAGCCAATTTTTCTTAATGGTTGTGTTAGATCACCTGTAATTTTCTCAGGTTCTACATTCCCCAGTCCAACCATGGAATCCTTCAATTCCTTTAAAAATTGTCGCATCCATATACTAAAACCTAATACTTCTTTATCTGAAACATCAGCATTCATAAACTTAATGGCACTGCCATGTTCCAATTTCAGATATGATAAACTACTGAAATACTTTTCGATATCTTGGTGACTTTTTTCAGCATACTCCATAGCTTTCTTTGCACCTACCAAATCCGCGACATAATTAAAAAAACAGTCGAAAGCTTTTTCTAAAATTCTGCCTATGGCCGGTTCGGAAGGATTTTTAGCTTGGGATTCCAATTACTATTTCCCGCCTATTTTTTGAACTGCATGCATGATTTCACTTAATTCCTGTGATTTTGTATATACAATATCAGCAATATCGTTGAGCTGCTCTCTATAGGTCTCCTGGTTCCTTTCCTCTGTTAATAAAACAACCGGTATTGGTGAAAATTCTCGAATTGATTTAACCAGTTCGATACCATCACAATCGGGAAGTTTGACATCCGCTACAACTACATCTGGTTGTAGTTTCCGGATGAGATTAAGCCCTTTCTGTTTGTTTTCAACAGCATAGACAGAGTACCCAATTTTTTCGAATGTTTGCTGAAGCATTTTTTGGACCACCATACTGGCATTGATAATGACCAACTGAATGGGTTCGACTATAGGACTTTTTTTGGATTCTACTTCCTGATCTAAACGAAGTGGATCTGGTTCTACCGCAAACTCACCCTCATTCCAGCCTATGAGAATATCCAACGCCTCATCATCTTTCAAATCTCCCAATTCAACTTTTTGAAGGATACCTTTATTGTAATAGATAAAACCTACTTCATCTTCACTTTTAACAATCACTTTCCCATTTAAGGAGTTTGATTCGCAGAATTTTAATATATCAATCAATTTTCTTTCCTGCAGTGAACCTCTCACCGCTCCAGCAACCTGTTCTGATCCTGATCTGGCTGCTTGGCGCAGCGTATCACTTAAACGTTGACTCATTATTTTTCCCATGCTCAATGTAATTGAGGGAAAACGTTCCACAATGAGATCAAAATCTGTTTTGTTTAAAATGAACATCTCTGAGGGTTCAGTTGTGATAACCGAGGCTGACCGAGGTGCACCAGTAAGAAGTGCCATTTCACCAAAGTAATCACCACCTGTAAGATACGCAATAACAGTCTCTTCATCAGAATTTTCTGATTGAACCACCACCTTAACCTTTCCACTGATAACAATATACATTTTATCACCCGGATCGCCAATCTTACATATTACTTCTTCTGCATCAAAAGGTTTAAATTTTAATCGCTCAACAATAAAATCAATACCATCCTTTCCGAGGGATCGAAAAAAAGGTACCTTTTTCAGTACTTCACTGATTTGAAACATGCCTGTCTCCTAGAAATTATTCGCTATTTTAGAGAGGGTAATAATGAGATACACTACTAAAAAAAGTAATGCCAATAACCAAATAAAAGATTTGTTCTGTTTTCTATGTCTCAGACTGTGAAAATCTATTTTAGGTCTATTCTGATCGTCTTTTTTAGGATTGTATATTCTGGGGGTGTATTCAAATTTCCGGTGTTTAGCCAGCCTCATAAACATGGCGCACCCCTATCTTTAAAATTTAACATATTTGTATAAAATATATAGACAAACGATAAAATATAAAAAGGAAAAAACATCTGAACTATAAATAAAATATTCGCTTGTTCTATTTTAAGATAAAACGTGAAACATCTATATGATCGGATAATTAACTACGAGGATGATATTTTTTAAATATTTTTACTAATTGCTGGCGGGATACATGGGTGTATATTTGTGTGGTTGAAATATCCACATGTCCTAATAACTCCTGTACTGCACGAAGATCCGCACCGTTATCTAGAAGATGGGTGGCAAAACAATGGCGAAAGGTATGGGGATGGATATTAGAACTTAAATTAGCCTTTAATACATATTTTCTTAAGATTTTCCAGAAACCCATTCTGGTCATTGGAACACCATTCCGATTGAGAAAAACCACATTATGGGTGGTCTTGGCTGAAGCAAGTTGTGGTCGTACTCTTCCCAGATAAACTGTAAGCCAATGAATTGCCTCTTCGCCAATAGGTGTAAATCTTTCCTTTGAACCTTTTCCGATAATCCTGATGAGTTCATCTTCCAGATATAAATGATTTAGTTTTAATTTTAACAATTCAGATATTCTTAATCCACAACCATAGATTACTTCGAGCATGGCTCTATCGCGAATTCCCAGTGTCTCATTTGTATCTGGTTGATTCATAATGGAATTTACTTCTTCAACGGAAAGGACATACGGTAATTTTCTTTTTAATCGTGGAGTTTCCAGTAATTCAGAAGGATCACTACTGGAATAGTTATTTGCTAACAGATGTTGATGAAAACCGCGAATTGCAGAAAAATTTCTGGCCATACTGTTGCTGGCTAATCCAATATCATATAACATACCGATATAATGCTGGAGAAAAAGAGGAGTAATCTGTTCTACTTGGCTGATTCCCTTTTCTTCCAAATATTCTATATATCTTTTAAGATCCGTTTCATACGCAAAGAGGGTATTATCAGAGAGTCCCTTTTCTAGCGCGAGATAACGGATGAAACGTTCCAATAGTTTTCGCCATTTCATATTCACGGATTTACAAATGGATTACTTCTTTTTTCTTCCCCAACCGAGGTATTTGGTCCGTGCCCCGGATAGAGTATTGTATTATCTGGAAGCTGGTAAATTTTATTGCGAATAGATTCGATGAGTTGCTGGCCGGATGCTTTCGGGAAATCAATGCGACCAATAGAGCCTTGAAAAATGACATCACCGACAAAGGCATGTTCATCGGCTACAAGCGAGATATGCCCAGGTGTATGTCCTGGTGTATGCACAACCCAGAAACTTAGACTGTCTAGGGTAATTATATCACCATCCTTTAGCAACATATCCGGAGGTGGAGAATAGAGATTAATACCCAAGAATCCTGAAAGATTTAAGGTGGGATCACTCAAATATTCAACCTCATCTTGATGAATCAACAACTGCGCATCGGTATTTTGTAGTATTTTATTGTTCCCTGCAATGTGATCACTGTGACCGTGAGTGTTCACCAGATATTTTAAATCAAGCTTAAGTTGATCAATTTTTTTTAATATGACCTCGGTATCCTCTCCTGCATCAAAAAGAATTGCTTTTGAAGAATTTACAGCATGAACGAGGTAATTATTTACCGCAAAATTACCAATAGTGAATTTATGGATATTCATGGAAACTACTCGTCATGAGAGGGAAGGAGATGTTCTGCTACAGAGAGTGCAATCCCAGACATCATAACTTCTGGTGCTAGTTGAGTAAAGTCTCCAGAAAGAATCGACGCATCAACATTGCTATATACCGAACAACCTGCTTCTTTTTCCACAATAACACCTGAGACCCTACCTCTATTTTCGCCAAAAAAAATCACCTCCCCCAGAGATTCGCTGGGTACATATCCCGTACAAAAATGCAACTGGATATGGGTATTGTGGGTATATATGGATATAAGATTACCTTTTACTTCTCCAATCGGAACGTTGGGATATATTTCTAGAGCAAGTCTTCTTTTATCTTTGGTATTTTCTAATACAAAACGGTAATGATCAACTCTTTGGATAGGCTCAACACCCAATATTTTACTAATAAGTTGTATATCTTTATCTCGAAATTCAAATTCTTTCAAATCTTTTACTCCTCGTTTTACAGTATCCTGATGCAAAATTTACTAAATTGAACAATATTATCCAAATATAAACTATGACGAAAAACTTCTCCTCTCATTTATCTGTCATTGTAAAAAATGATAACAGAATAAGTTGCTATACGGATAAAAAGACAAAATGTTTGATCAAATAATATTTCAGAAGATTGTTTTCAATCATCTTCTAATAAGCCTCTTCACTACGTAATACTTCAAGTATCGTCATGATGATAATTTTCAGATCAAACCAGAGGCTCCAGTTTTCAATATAATATAAATCATACCGGATTCTTTCTTCCAGTGAGGTATTCTGTTGACGAAGTCCATTTACCTGTGCCCAACCGGTAATTCCTGTTCTTACTCGGTGCCTTTCCGAATATCTAGGTATTTCCTTGATATTTTCCTCAACAAAGTATCTTCTTTCCGGGCGAGGACCAACCAGACTCATTTCACCCCTTACCACATTTATCAACTGTGGTAATTCATCCAGGCTGCCCCTTCGGATGATCCTTCCTATCGGGGTTACCCGAGGATCATCGCGTACTACATCTATTAATCCCTCTTTAGACTCAGCTGTTACATACATGGAACGAAACTTGTACATCGTAAAATCTTTATTGTCCAGAGTTACTCGCTTCTGTGTATAAAAAACTGGTCCTTTTGAAGTAATTTTGATAAGTATAGCAATAAAAATTAAAAAAGGCGAAAGCATCACAAGAGAAAATAAAGCTACCGTAATATCAAAACCTCGCTTCAGGAATCCCTGCCAACCTGACAAGGTAAAGGCTTTCAATTGTAAAATCGGAATCCCTGCTATTTCCAGATGATTAAAGTTAGAGGTCAAGATATCAAGAATATCCGGTACATAAAATATTTCAATATTTTTTCCTTCAATACCATCGATAATCTGCATTATCTTCTGGTGTTCACGGTGATTCATCGAAATCAGGAAAGCATCGAAATCATTTTTTTTAATTACCTTGGGCAAATTATTAAGATTGCCTGCGTACTCGAGAGGTAAATCATGAACCCTTCTGGATGACAGGTAACCTTTTATATCTAAATTAAAGTTCTCCTCCGATTCCAGCTTTTTATATACCAGAGACAACTTTTCGGGTGAACCGATCAAATATATTTGCAGGACATTAAATCCTTGTCTAATATATTTCGTTTTTATCCGATGAAAAAGATACCTGCCAATCAATAAAAAGAGGCTTGTATTTAAGAAGATCAGAATAAATACAATACGGGAGTAAGAAAATTCGCGATAGAAGAAAGTAAAGCTTATGCCTACCAGAATTGATATGAGACTTACTTTAAAAATTGTTGGAATATCTTGCGAAAAGTTACTAAAAAAGCGGCTCCGATAAGATTTATTAATACTAAAAAAAAAGAGAAATATCAGCGCGAGAAGCATGCCAAAGAGAATATAATTTCCAACTGCCGGTATATAACCATCCCTTACAGGAATGATGGAAGTGAATGGCGAATAAAAGCGAAAATAGAAAGAGAAAAGTACCGCGGAAAAAACACAGAAAAAATCCATTAATATTTTAAAAAAAGGGATTGATAAATTTCTTTTATAAATTCCTTTCTTCATTATCTAACCCGACAAAAGAAAATACAACATTAAATGTTAACTCCCTTTTTATTATTTAAACACAATTCAAATATTGAATTTATATTCTCAGAATTTTTCTATCTGAATTTTCTATTTTCAAAAAATATCTCTGCTTTATCAATTATGAAATTTTCCAGCTGCCTTAAAAATCTTTCTTTTCCGAATTGCTCGGTATGTTTACTTATGAAAGAGGGATTCCATTCTAAATTTTCATATGTCACTAGAGCATCTTCCAGCGCCTGAACATTTTGCTCGAAAAAAAACACTCCACTACAATTTCCTTCATTCTGTCCATTATAACCAATCACAGTTTCTAGCGCACCTCCTTTTGCGAATGCAATTACAGGTTTTCCACATTTTTGAGCTTCAACCGGAACGATTCCGAAATCCTCTTCCCCGGGGAATATCAAAGCTTTACAATTTGCATAGTACTCATTTAAAGAAGAAAGGGACTGCCAACCAAGGAGTTTTATGGTTTTACCAGCCATGGAATATAATTTCCGATATAAGGGACCCTCGCCCACAACTAACAAGGGTTTTTGTATCTTGTTGAAAGTTTGAATTGCCAGGTCCACCCGCTTATAAGGAACTAATGTAGACACTAATAAATAATAATCTCCAGGATTTTCGCTTTGTTGAAAAAGCTCAAGATCGACCGGTGGGTGGATGATAGAGGCTTCCCGCCCATAGTACTTTTGAACTCTGTTAGCAACATGCCGGGAGTTCGCAATAAACCAATTAACCCGCTTACTGCTGGTGACATCCCACATCCGAAGATAGTTAGCAAATAAAGAAATAATTTTTCGGCTCAACCAACCGGCGTTTTCCTTCCCGAAATAATCATAATACATATCCCAGACATAACGCATAGGAGTATGAATATAGGAAATGTGTAAAGTATCCGGTGACGATATGATCCCCTTTGCGACACAATGAGATGAAGAAATAATCATATCATATCTTCTAAGATCAAATCCCTCAATTGCCAGTGGAAACAGGGGCAAATAATGGCGATAAATTGAATTTTTGAAAGGTAATCTATCAACAAATGATGTGTAAATAGGATGAGACTCAATTCTTGAAGATAAAGCTCCCACCTTATGGACCAAGGTATAAATGTCGCTTTGCGGAAATAACTCACAAATACATTCCACAACTCTCTCCCCACCCCTCATACTCATCAACCAATCATGGATAACCGCTACCTTCAAATGATTAATATTCATTACTTCTCGTTATTGATTTTTCCCGTTCTTTTTTTCACTTTGCAAATTATTAATTTACATAATTTGTATGATAATTCAACGCTCTTTTTTTACTTATGTGATTTCGTTTTGCGTAAAATATCTTTTCAATTATATTATGTTATTGTGAGGACTGAGAGAAATGAGGAATCTTGCCTATTTACTTGATTATTTTCTGAAGCAGCTTTTTCAAAAAGCTCATCCATAAATCAAAGCAGGAGTTCAGATGTCACATTTATGGCATAGTATTCCCTCCGGAGCTAATCCACCTCGAGATATCAATGTAATAATTGAGATCCCCAGTGGATCAAAATGTAAGTACGAACTTGATAAAATTGCTGGAATTTTTCCGCGTTTACAAAAATCTCGAAGATAAAAAGGTCCTCATTAAAGGCGTTGAATCTTTGGAGGTCGCTGTTGATTTGATACATCAATCAATAACCAGTTACAAAGAAAAATATTTGGGTGGTTAATAATACTCCATTATTTTAAGATTTCGTCCCAAATGAGGGTATATTTCTACCCTGCAAATACAATTAAGCCAACAGCAGTACAAGTTTCAATAACCGAAAGAAGAAGGTCTTTTGATCAGATATTTTGATGGATCTAAGCAAACAACAACTTAAATCTTTAGATTTAAATAGAAATATCATCGTTACTGCTGGAGCCGGTTCCGGTAAGACAACAGTTCTTGTAAAGAAATATATCCACATTCTTTTACACAATCCCCATCTGCAGGTAAACAATATTCTGGCGATCACTTTTACAGACAAAGCTGCTGCGGAGATGAAAGATAGAATCTTCCGTGAGATTGATAAGCAATTCTCAAAAAAAGGATTACAACAGGCCCGTGTATTTGAAATATTAAACCAACTGCACGAATCCCAGATTTCTACCATTCATACTTTCTGTAGCAACATTTTGCGTCAGTATCCAGTTGAGGCAATGGTAAAGCCTGATTTTGAGATTCTGGATGATCTAAAATTAGCAAATCTTCTCAATCAGGGCTTTAATAAATTTTTCACAGAAAAAAACCTGCAAAATCTTCCACAAACAAAGTTAATTCTTAAAGCACTACGGGATGTACCAATTCAAAAGTTGAAATCATTTTTCTTAAATATTTATTATAAGAGAGTGATAATTTTCAATTTCTTAAATTCATTGGAGGCTTCCACACCCCCGGAAATTCTCCACAAATGGGAGGAAATTTTCCTTTCTTATACACAGCCTATCATTGAACCTATTATAGAGGATCAAGCATTCTGGCAAAACCTGGAAAGGTTAATTAATCTCGATACGTCAGACCGGGATAGCGAATCCCAGCGGAAAAAAAAATTAGCAGAATTATTTCGTAAATATCAAATGACTGATGATCAGAAAATGCGAAAATCACATTCCCTGATCCAGATCTTACAGCTTCTTACAAAAAATAATGGACTTGCTTATAGCAGAATTCCCGGTGGCAAAAATTTCTGGGGGGAACAGGGTATTATGCTTTTTCAGAAATTATCTGAAACGGCAGCACTTTACACACCAGATTTGATTCGATTTAATGAAGAACTTGAATCTGAATATTCACAAATATATTTAGGGTTGGGATTTCTTCTGCTTGAACTCTTAAAAAGTGTCGACGAAACCAAGTTACAACTGAATGCACTGGATTTTGATGACCTTCAAATCTTTACTTTAAGACTCTTACAGAAGAATCCTGAAATTCGAAATCAGATTCGCTCCCAATACAAATATATTTTAGTGGATGAGTTTCAAGATACCGATTTACTTCAGAGTAGAATAATTTATCTTTTATCCCATGATCAGCAAGGTAAGCTAGATACTAATCGCTTATTTATCGTTGGGGATCCCATGCAATCT
>SMTZ1_10012160_pt1 | contig 15673 bp, 13 predicted proteins | sample DeeMarSWOR136_30_FD_25667 | JGI IMG/M metagenome (IMG submission 25667)
AATCGTGAATGAAAGTCCACATACCCAATGTACCCATGGCCCGTGAGGCGCAACGTTGATACGTGTAAGGTTGCCACTTCGCCGGGCCGAGCCATGTATCATAGTCGAATTCTTTCCTATCCGGTACCGGCTCTATCGATTGGTTCGGGCAAGTGATACTCGGATGCGAGCCTACCATAACTGTATGAAGTTTACCGATTCTTTCATTGCGAACCAACTCACAGGCAAGACGGAATCTGTTGTCGGATCGCTGCTGTGTGCCAAACTGAAATATGATACCATAACGATTTATCACGCTCCGAAGTACTTTATCTTCCATGACACTCACTTCCAGGCCTATCAGCGAATGCCAGTGATCGGGAGTGACAACCGTTACAGCATCAATATCTTTTCGGGCGAGCATTTCACGAAAATCATGATAGGCATCACATCCTTTATCACCATAGTGTTGATCAACTTTGTTTTTAGCCTTTTGGCGAAATATTTCCCGAAGATCACATACGGCAACAGCACGGACGTCTTTATACCCCAGAAAAGTCCGCAAATGTCCGCCGCCCATGCTGCCCACCCCGATAAAACCCATCACGACCTTTTCACTCGGCGACACGGTTCCATTCGTACCCAACACTGACGATGGTACGAAGTACGGAAAAGCAATTGCCCCGGCAGCACCAATACTGACTTTTTTCAAGAACCGACGACGGTCGATTTTACCTTTGTATTCACGAGAGTAGACAGGAAACATAGTAAACTCCAATAACTTTCGGTCTTGTATTATACCAATTGCGATTAGAATTTGCGCCCGACATATTTTGCTCGGCAAACACTTTTGATAATTCCAAAAATTCGATTTATGGCAACCAGTCTGAACCCAAATCATAACCGCATGAAACTCTGCAACAAGTTCACGGCTGAACTGCTGTAAATAAAGTCGAAGCTCGACTTACCGCATAGTAAATATGAACTGGGCGAATTGCCTGTCCGGCCCATCGCAATACCCGGCGAGACTCAACTTATATAGAAATTAAACTTAGCAGGCTCACGGCCACTGTGCAGACAATACAATAATAGAATCTATTAGTACTATAACACAAACAAGTATTAATCCGGAGATTCCTACTTAGTAGAGAATTTAAATATCGTAACAGTGTTGTATTCCCGGCCTGGGCGCAGCACAGTTGAGGGAAAATGGGGTTTGTTGGGTGAATCGGGAAAATGCTGAGTCTCAAGACAGAAACCGTAGTGTCTTTTATAAACCTTCCCGTCCTTGCCCCTGATACCTCTCATGCCATTGGCTGTATAAAACTGCATGCCCGGTTCGGTTGTGTACACTTCCATTACCCTTCCGCTCGCTGGCTCATATACACGAGATGCCAAATCAAGTGGACCTTTTGCCTTGTTTAAGACATAGTTATGATCATAGCCTCGCGTCTCCTTCAATTGGTCGATCCTTAAGCCTATCGTCTTCGATTCAGTGAAGTCTAAAGGTGTGTTTTTGACACTATGGATTTCACCGGTCGGGATCAATCCTTCGCCGGCAGGCGTATATAAGTCGGCATTGATCATTATCTCGTGGTCCCGGACATCGCCGTTGCCGGCCCCCGCAAGATTGAAATAACTGTGATTGGTAAGGTTAATGATGGTGGGCTTGTCTGTCGTGGCCTTGTAACTTATTTCGAGCTCGTTCTTATTGGTTAGGGTATAGGTAACAATACAATCGAGATTACCCGGAAAACCTTCTTCGCCGTCCTTGCTTAGATGTGTAAACTTTACGCATACTCCTTCGTCATTTTGGGATGGATGTCCTTTCCAAACTACTTTGTCAAACCGTTTATTTCCACCGCCGTGAATATGATTCTTGCCGGCGTTGGCTGTTAACTTGTGCTCTACTCCGTCGAGAGTAAAACTTGCGTTTGCAATGCGATTGGCATAACGTCCGACGGTAGCTCCAAAGAGAGGATTTCTTTTGACGTACGAGTCCAGATCATCGAAACCCAACGCGATATCGGCCAGCTTTCCATCCCGATCCGGCACCTCCAGCGACACCAAAATGGCTCCATAATCTATCACCCTGGCCCTTAACCCATTTGCGTTCGTCAGATCGTAAAGAATTACTTCCTTACCGTCGGGAGTTCTGCCAAATGACTTCACAAGCACCCCTGCTTTGCCGGAGGTTTTTCCCGGCACTTGAGCAGATACTGCTTCACAAACAACTGATGCAATCTGGATTGATACCAACACAAATATACATAACTTTTTAACAGACATGATTCATCCTCACTTCAAATTTGATAACCGGTATTCAGCAATTATCGTCCTTAGACCGATGTCCGCTATTTGAGTATCCTCAAGAAGGACATCAAGTCTTCAGTCCATTATCTTACTCAATCAACCAACTAAAGCAAGACCTTCGGAAATAGCATTTACCTGCCAGGGGCGAGCGTTAGTTCCAGGTTACTTACTACCTAAATCACGCCTGGCCCGGGATTGGTACAGAGTTTTCCTTTGGAATCTCGACTGTGCCTCTATCGAAATCCTCGGCTGTCGGCCTTAGAGTCAGGTTATAAAGCTTTGGATTCACGCTTGAGTCACCCATAATTTCTTTCCAGGAGACCTGCTGCCCTGAATAGGCCGAAATTCGACCCATTACAGCAGTTGCCGTAGACTCGGCTACGTCTTTCGCCTGATTAAGCGGCTGGCCTTTATTGACATAATATAGTGTGTCGATTTGCTCCTGTACGTGGCTGCTCGGTGCTTTGGCCAGATCAGCAGGAATCGGCGATTTCTTCGGCTTGGGATAGTTACTGCCGTCCGTCCGGCCCTTTTCATAGACGAAGTCGTGCCCTACCCAGTTCCAGCACCCGTTGACCTGGCGGCACATCGAGTGGATATGCACTCCGTCGCCATAGTCGTAGTCCACGCTGAAGAAGTCATACATGTCACCTGCGTTGCGCCGGGCACGACCACCGAAACCGACCTGACAGGGGGGCCGCCGCAAAACCAGTTCGCGATGTCGATATTGTGGACATGCTGTTCGACAAGATGGTCACCTGAGAGCGATATCCAGTTCTGCCAGCTCCGCACCAAATCATCACCAGTCTTGGGATTAATGGGCCTTTTCCAGAACATGTGACCGATACAAAACGAAACTCGGCCCGCATAAAGTCCGCCAAGTGCCTTCTCAACAGCAACGGCCTGGTGGGTCTTTCTATAGTTCCAGTCGTGGCGCATCTCCGTGCCGGCCGTTATCACAAGCCCTTTCTTTTCCGCCTCCTTACCCGCGGCGATAACACGCCGGCATCCGGGCGGATCAACGGCGACAGGCTTCTCGATAAAAACGTTCTTGCCGGCCTTGACAGCCGCTTCAAGGTGCAGCGGCCGAAACAGAGGAGCAGTAGCCATAAGCACAATCTGGACGTCGGTCTCAAGCAGGGCTTGATAGCATGTCGGACCGCCGAAGCAGCGCTCCGGCGCAACATCAAATTGTTTCCCTGCTCGAAGTGCCCGATCCCTGAAATAGTCGGCTGTGGCAACGACCCGATGAGACCCACTTTAAACGTCTTGCCCTGTCCCCTGGCCGTTGTTCCAAGGATAGTTGGTGCGCTTAAGGCCACTCCCGTGCCCAATGCGGACCGTACAAAATCACGTCGTGATAATTCAGTTTTTTTCTTCATAGTTCATATCCTTTATAAGCGGTTACCATACTCATCTAAAATTTCACATTCAAATGGATTGGATACATTTCCTTGGTCTCGTATAATTCGTCACAAGGATTGTATATAAAAGGATTCATGATATTAGATCAAAGCAATTAAAAACTTAAATATCAAAGGTAACTTGTTGTCCTTTTCAAAGAATTTATTCACCTTTATTAATCGCGTTATTACTGCATACTTTTAACAACTGACTGTCGATTTTACTTCTTCGCTTATCTCCTGTTCTGCTTTAACTATCTGCTTAACTCCTCTGATTCCTATCCAGAAAAGAAACATAACAATAGAACCACTAATAACTCGCACACCAAGTGAATATTCGAAAAAAGGAGAAACAGGAATCCAAATCGGTAATATAAATATTAACTCCAGAATACCCACAGCACAAAATCCCGCCACACCCAAGACATCTATAAGCCAGAAGAGAATACAGGATAAAATCCATCCTCCACACCATATGAAAAAGATTATTTTTGCCGCTTTCAGTTTTTTCTTTATAAGAGTTAATCCATATGCAATTGGAAAAATTAAGGCCAAAGAAGAAAAAAACAGTTTAGACGAAATTGCCAGAATACCTACGGCACACACTATAGCCGTTAGCAATCCTATTATCAGCTGTATCTTTGCTTTCATTAAATCCATTTTTGAGAAAAATTTTTCACCACACTATTTTTACAGTTATAAGTATACATTTCGTATTGTATTTTCTTTTTTTGCCTTTTTGGTTTTTAAAAGAGCCAAATATTCTCAGACATATCTTTAGTCCACTTTTAATACTGAATGAACCAATGTGCCGCCTAAAGGATAAACTATGTGCAAGTTATCAGCACTATCAAATTCTGCAGTAACAACTCCTCTAACGATTACGCTATAGTCTACATCAAGATTATTCACGAGAACTGTGTCGTTGCTCCATTTACCGTCTCTCTTGGCCTTATGTATGAGAGAGGCGTTTTTGTCTACCCAAAGGATGTGAACGCTTCCGGATGAATCAACCTTCGCTATTGGAAGAAATCCTCCGGTAATTTTCTCTACATCGCCAGCCAAGCCGTTACTATATTGCCAATAGAAGATAGTCGAATTAACGTCTTTGGTGGTAATTGGCCTTACATTGAGTTTTCGCTGAATCCAGGAAAAAGCGACAAAAACATTATCATCCAAAGCATCTATTGACAGAGGTCCATAAAAAGACCGATTATTTTTGTCTTTTTCTACTTTGGGTGTTTTTGTGCATATAGTATGAGTTTTCACTACCTTTTTCTTTTTCAAATCATAGGCGGCGTGATGCAATATTTCAGGTTCGGGTTCTATTTTATCCGGGCCAAAGGCTCGTTCCTCCTGCATCCTGAAGCCTAAAAAATGCACAAAACCCTCATGCTGTACTACTTGCTTAATATAATATGATTCATCTATTTTACCGCCATAACGAAGCTTCCGGGGCTTGGCACACTTATCATCCTGCATTTCTATTAAGAAGGGCTTCGCGTAACCAATGCCGTGTCCACCTGAAAAAAAATTAACGAGAAACTCAACAGGATTAACTGGAAAACGCTTGCCAGAAGCCAGAAGATAGTAAAAGTTACCAGATCCTGATACAGGTATGAACCTATCAATGTCTTTAGATTGTAGGTGTTTACCCAAAGATTCTTTAGTGCCTATACTACTAACAAGCTCCATACCTTTACGAACTTTATAGATCGAGATTGTTTCATCTTTCCTACAAGCCAAGTGAAAATGGCCGTCTTTTAGAAATTTATCCCAGATACCGCCATATTGTTCCAGGTCAGTCAAGCTGTCGTTCATAAAGAGAAATTCATCTTCATAAAAATGTTCTCCTCTGAATCCATCGACTTTTATGATGATAAAGGTGTTATCTTCGGCATCGATATCTATTTCTGTAAAACGAATTTGAGCAACTGACGTCAAAACTGGAAGCCTTTTGGAATTCAAAACAAGACCTCCAGCAAATAAGTCGCTTGTAAAGAAGTATGTCGTCATAATAATTAGGGTAAGCTTAGCCATTTCTCAGTATCCCAAATTATATACTCACTTCTTCACAACACCGTAAATATCAATCACCTGCCGCACACTGCCGAGCCAGTCATGCAGGTAGAAGTATCTGTCCGCGGTGTGGTCACCATCGTGCTGAGCGATTATCCGGCTATCGGCCCGCTCCGTCGAGTAAACGTTAATATAAGTATTCACGATACCTCCTCTGTTATTTAGCCAGCTTTATATTACGGGCAAATCGGCCACGATGTCAACTATATATTTACGACGACCTGTCTGGTCGGAATCCCCGAAAATGTGATATTCATCAAAATGATATTTCAGGTAAATCCATTCCGTTTCGCGTGTAAATAAACCATTGACAAATATATCAATTATGGTATATATGGAAAACTAGGGTGGATAGCGTAAATCCACCCATTAAAGTAAGTTGCTTTGCTGATAATGAATTGGATTTTGTGAAACAATATATCAATAAAAAAGCAACTTTAGAAACAAAAACAACGTTTTATGAAACAACAGCATAGCAGGAGGAAAACCACTATGAGCGAAAACACGAGAAAAAACACATCTCGTCGAGAGTTTTTGAAAAACACCGGACGAATCGCTGCAACTTCGGCAGTAATGGCAGGTATCGTTCCGCGCATCTATGCAGGGGAGAACAATACCATCAAGGTGGCCCTGATAGGTTGCGGCGGTCGTGGCACAGGCGCGGCATCGGATGCACTTTCAGTCAAAAACGGGCCAATGAAGCTCGTTGCTCTGGCAGATGTTTTCGAAAGGCGTCTTGCTCGTAGTCACAAAAGCCTCAAAGGCCGACACTCTGACAAAGTGGACGTGCCCGAGGACCGCCGGTTCCTTGGCTTTGACGGTTACAAAAAGGCGATGGATTGTCTTGATGCAGGGGATGTGGCGATTTTCGCGACGCCTCCGGCATTCCGCTGGGTTCATTTCACATACGCAATCAAGAAAGGCCTTAATGTTTTTATGGAAAAGCCTGTAACCGTGGACGGCCCGACGAGTCGTCGGATGTTCAAGCTCGCCGAAGAGTCAAAAGAAAAGAACCTAAAAGTAGGAGTGGGATTGATGTCCCGTCACAGCCGGGCGCTTGAAGAACTGGCCAAGCGAGTTCACGACGGCGAAATCGGGGAGATCATCCTGCAGCGAGGCTACCGGATGGGCGGCCGGGCCTGCACCACAGGTCCCAAGCCGGGCAATATGAGCGAGCTGCTCTACCAGATTCAGCGGTTCCACAGCTTCCTATGGGCCAGCGGCGGCATGTACAGCGACTTTTACATCCACATCATCGACCACCTCGGCTGGATGAAAAACGCTTGGCCGGTTAAGGCCCAGACGCTCGGCGGCCGACACTATCGCGGCGACAGCGTTGACCAGAATTTCGACCACTATGCAGTGGAATACACCTATGCCGACGGATCGAAGTTCGATTTCGACGGGCGTGCCATGACGGGCTGCAAGGGCATCTACTCGAGCTACCTTCACGGCATACTCGAGCTACCTTCACGGCACTAAAGGTATGGCGATCGCTTCCAGGAACGGCGATTGCGGAATGCCCTCCAGAACTTACAAGGGCCAGAATCCGGTGAAATCGAACTTACTCTGGGAATCCAAAGTCAGACCGGACGAGCGGAATCCATATCAAAACGAATGGAACGACCTGGTGGACGCCATCCGCAACGACAAGCCCTACAACGAAACCGAGCGCGGCGTTCAGGCCAGCCTGGTGACGAGCCTGGGCCGTATGGCCGCACATACCGGCCAGGAAATCACCTACGACGATATCCTTAATTGCGACCACGAGATGGCGCCTGGCTTGGATAAGTTGACGATGGATTCACCGGCGCCTCTGCAGGCCGGGCCGGATGGCAAATATCCCGTCCCGCAGCCGGGTAAACTGAAAGACAGGGAATACTAAGATTTCGTTTGACTATATTAAGGTAAAAAATTAATCCAATTATTAATATTTATGGTGTCTTGATGCAAAATTTTAACACTGTTCCTTATCGTATAGTCATATATTTGTCTCTATTTGCCATTGGCTTTCTTGCCTGCAAGTCTCCAAAAGACGTGGAAGGCACAAACAGCAACCAGAAGAAAAAATATACGGATACGATTACTTCCAAAAACGGTGAAGAGATTTCTTTTGATATGATGCTCATCCCCGGCGGAACGTTTGAGATGGGCAGCCCGAAGGACGAACCAGGCCGTAAAGACGATGAAGGGCCGCAGCACAAAGTGCGTATCTCACCTTTTTACCTCTGCACGACTGAGACCACTCTCGATCTCTTTATGGCCTATTATCAAGAGACGATGACTTCAAAGAAAGATTTCTTCGAAGAGGAGCCAGCAGAAAAGGAAGCCAAGCAAAAAAAAGATGTTGACGCGATTTCCGGGCCTACTCCCGTTTACGGGGACCTTACAATGGGGTATGGGAAAAAGCATCCAGCCATGGGGATGACCTGGCACAACGCCACGGTTTTCTGCAAGTGGCTTTCACAAAAGACGGGCAGAAAGTATCGTCTACCGACAGAGGCGGAATGGGAATATGCCTGCCGTGCGGGTACTACTAATATCTTCGGCGTTGAAAACGACAAAAAGCAACTTGTTGATTTTGCCTGTTATGGAGACAATTCCGATGACGAAACCATCGAGGTAGGCAAGAAAAAACCCAACAACTGGGGTTTGTATGATATGCAGGGCAATGTTCGTGAATGGGTTTACGACTTCTATAGTCCCGAGGCATACAAGGATGCCGCGAAAAAAAGCCCGGCCGTCAATCCACGAGGTCCAGCGAGCGGCAAGGTGCACGTCGCTCGTGGTGGTGACTATAGCAGCTCGATAGAGGAGATTCGCTGCACAGCCAGGGCATTCGAAGAAGATTGGTGGCGCTTCGGCGACCCACAGATACCCAAGAGCAAGTGGTGGCTGCCCGAGATGGATATCATAGGTTTTCGGATAGCCGGTTCTATAGAACCAAAATAACCAAATTCAAGCAAATAAAAAACACAATAAATGAAAGGATAAGTCCAATGGATGCTTCAGAAAATACGACACGGCGTAGATTCCTGAAAAGTACAGCGGCTTTAGCTGGCGGAGCACTGACAAGTAGATTGACTACCGGCGAAGTTGCCCATGCTGCCGGCAGCGATATCATCCGCGTGGGGATGATTGGCTGCGGTGGACGTAATACCGGCGCCGCCGCACAGGCACTAACGGCGGATCCCGGTACACGGCTGGTTGCAATGTGTGATATCTTCATGGACCGTGTCAAAGGCAAGCGTCGTATCCTCAAAGAACAGAAAAAAGACCAGGTCATAGTGGACGACGACCACTGCTTCGCCGGCTTCGATGGCTACAAGCACGTAATCGAAGCTTCGGATGTAGTGGTGATTGCCAACGCGGCCAAGTTCCACCCCTTGCACGCTATGACCGCCATCAAGGCAGGAAAGCACGTGTTTGTGGAGAAGCCACACGGTATCGACCCGGCCGGGCTCAAGCTCCTGCAGCAGGCGGCCGACCTGGCAAAACAGAAGAAACTTTGTCTTGTTTCCGGCCTGCAGAGCCGCTACCACACAGGTTACGCCGAAACGGTCCAGCGTATATACGACGGCGCGATCGGCGACATTGTTGCCATTGAAGAAAATTTCCTACGGGGTCCGTACGGTGTGATCGAACGCAAAGCAGGACTGACGGAGCTGCAGTGGCAATGCAGTACGCAATACCACTTCCGCTGGCTTTCAGGAGATGATGTACCCCAGTCGCTCGTGCATAACCTTGACCGTTCCAGTTGGGCGATGGGGAACAAGGCCCCGGCAAAATGTCACGGTCTGGGCGGACGGTCTTCGATGACCGAGCCAATCTACGGTGATGTGTTTGATCACCATTCAGTCATTTACGAATGCGCCAACGGTGTGCGCATCTACGCCTTTTGCCGTACTACGAACGGATGCTACAACAATTCTTCCAGCGTCGTGCTCGGCAGCAAAGGCAAGGCAAGCATTACGGGGTGCCGGATCTGGGGCGAAACAAACTGGCGCTGGCAGGGAAGATGCGATCCTTACCAGAGAGAACACGATATACTCTTTAAGGCGATTCGCTCCGGCGAGCCTGTCAATAACGGTGATTATATGTTCCGCAGCACAATGATCACAGTAATGGGACAAATTTCCTGTTACACGGGTAAAGAGGTCACCTGGGACCAGATCAATAAATCAGACTTCTACTATCCACCCAAGCCGGAAGATTGCCACGACGATATGGAGCCACCCGTCAAAGCCGGTGCCCATGGCAGCTATCCCGTGCCCAAACCGGGCTTTACAAAAATGATTTGAGCCGGAAGAAACATGTAATAAATCCACGTTCTGTGAAGTCTACAAGATTGTAGAAACAATCTGGGTAACCGTATGCCTCAATATAATGGACGTAGAGCTTAAGACCAACGAGGTTCATATGAAACAAGCATATTTTTCAAATTCCGGGGAAAAAACAAAAAACTTTAGAGCGTTTGCCATCACGGTAATACCATGCCTTATGGTACTCGCGCTGCTTCATATTAGCACCGACGCACGATGGTTCCTGAGGACAGCCGAAGCAGGGAGCAAACATTCCGAAACCAAACAGGCCTTTTGGCCACAGTTTCACGGACCTAAGCGAGACAACATTTCCACAGAAAAAGGCCTTTTGAAAAAGTGGCCGGAGGAAGGGCCCGTCTTACTCTGGATAGCTAAGGGACTGGGACACGGATATTCCACCGTTTCGATTGCATCCGGAATGATTTATACAGCCGGCAGCATCGAAAAAGAGACCGTCATCACCGCCCTGGATCTATATGGTAAGATTCTGTGGCAGGTAAAAAACGGCAAAGGCTGGACCGGAGACCGTCCCGGCACCCGTGGAACTCCAACTATAGACGGTGACCGGCTGTACCATGAAAGCCCCCTCGGCAATATTATCTGCCTGGAAGCCAAAACAAGAAAGAAGGTTTGGGAGCTGAATATACTCGATAAGTTCCAGAGTAAGAATATCTTTTGGGCATTGTCTGAATCGCTGTTAATCGATAGAGACAACGTGATCTGTTGTCCGGGAGGACCGCAAACCTGCATGGTTGCACTGGACAAGAATACCGGAGAAGTTGTTTGGAAGGCAGCCAGCACAAATGAGCCGGCGGGTTACGCCTCTCCGATTGTCGTTGAGTATCAAGGACTGCGAATCGTCATTACTCTTTCTCTTAAAGGCATGATTGGAGTGAATGCCGATACAGGTGAACTTTTGTGGCATGTCGAACACGTCTCCTATGCGGATGAGAACGTCTTCACTCCCATCTTTCACGACGGGCACGTGTTTATCAGCAGTATAAAGGCCGGTTCGGTCAAATGGAAGATTAATGTCAAAAACGGCAAAGCCTCGGTCGAAGAGATATGGCGCTCACAGGAACTCGATAATCACCATGGGGGAGGCGTGTTAGTCAATGGTTACATCTACGCATCAAGCTGTATCTACAATGCATCCAAGTGGATATGCCTGGACTGGAATACCGGCGAGAAGCAGTATGCGGAGAAGGGCATCGGTAAAGGTTCGCTAACCTATGCTGATGGTTTGCTGTATATGTTAAGTGAAAACCGTGCTGTAGGACTCGTTCGGCCGACTCCTGATAGTTATAGCCTAATCAGCTCATTCGAGATTCCAATAGGGGGAAAAGGCAACAGCTGGGCCCATCCGGTTGTCTGCGGTGGCAGGCTGTACATTCGCCACGGTGATTTTCTTTATGCATACAATGTACGTTGAAAAAATAATATCTTTTTCCACCATACGGCATTTACGTCAACCTGAATAAACAGCGAATATAAACAGATAAAATCCGGACTCAATCCATAAGTCTTGGATTATACTGGCGAGGACCGGCTTTATAACCGTCAAATGCAGCCAGTCTCAATGGCTCTGGTGAGAATATCCATACATATTTATCCCAGGGATTATATAGAATCACTTCTTCACGTACGTCGCCACAGACATTTGCAGCAATACAATGATACCACCCCATCTTTGCCGGCCCAACTGGCTTGGGCAGGTTCGGTAAGTAGGGGAATTTTTGACCATCAGCACGCCACAGCACACCGCCGTTGTATAGCAAAGCAGATTTATCCTTCCCATTCCAATATACCACTTCCATACCTGTATGGTTGGGGGAGTGATTAAGCTCAAACCTTCTGATGACTTTTCCACTGTTAGCAACGACCATGACATTTGTATTATGCCCATTGTATCGAATAATCATCTCCGGGCCGGGAAAGCTTTTGTCAAAGTCAGCTACGCGAACCTCCTGGCCGTGGGGGACAAGCTCCTTTCCGAGGCATAATATCACGTTGCCTTTACTGTCCAGTACATGACCGTACCCGCTGCAGATGGCCCGCATCTTGCCGTCGTCCCACGGCACTATAGCAACGGAATCCATGTGCTCAGAGATTTGGCCTTCCCAAAGCGGCCGGCCATTATCGTCGAGAATGTAAAAACCACCATTAATTTCATCCCGGCCGTCACCATCAATATCCCCCACGGCCGGAATATATGCGGAACATCTGCCGTATTCATTCCATCGAATTTGGTATGTCCACAGCAGGTCCAAATCCTTGTTAAAAGCAAGTACCTTTTCACCCAGTTTGACTACAAAGTCCTGAGGTCTCTTAGTTCCTCGCAAGTTTGCCACAAGCAGACGCTGATGGACCCAGTTTGCACCTTCACCAATACATTGACGCATTGAAGCCGGTGCCGCATGGCGAATGACCTGACCGGATAATCCGTCGCGAATTTGAATTACCACATTATTCATGCTATTGGTCGGTGCCTTCACAGCAGGATTAACAAAAAAACAAAGCACTTCCGCTCGTCCATCCCCATCGAAATCATATACCGTTATGGGGCCGGGCCTTTGCGGCTGGTCACCTCCGACGCCATCATGCCAGAGTTCACGGCCGTTGAGGTCAAAGGCACCGATGAAACAAGGTTTCATCCGGCCATCCGTGGAACGGAACAGAATGAATTCGATATTCCCATCCCCATTAAGATCACCGATGCGCATATCACCGGTAAAGCCCTTGTCAGAGAGCAGCGATTTCGGCACCTCGATCTTACGCCAAAGGCAGGGTTCACCATAGTCATCTGTCCTCAAAGTGGCACCTTTATTAGTTTTCGGTATCACCAGCAGGGACAATTCCATGAACAAGATCAATAAGCTTTTCTTTGGTATCATTTCTTGTTAGAAGTTAAGCTAATACAAACTATCAATCAAAAACCGACATGTCCCACTCTTCCATCCATCTGATAACAAATCTATCTTTGTCGAAGTGGATGGGCAGCCACACATATCGAGGACCTTTGTTCTCATAGACATTCCACTGGTCAGCCATGAAAATAAAGGCCCCGGGCTTGTTTGCGACAGGAAAAACAAAAGTGCCTTGTGAAAGAAAGGTCTTGTCGGCGTTTTTACCAATGCAGGGATTGCCCAATTCCTTCCAGGATCCCCATATCGAGTTTGCCACAGCCGAACGGGCCGCATTCGGAGCGTAAGCCGTACAGCCGGAGCCGATAAAATAGTACCTGCCTCGATGTTTGAACACAGCCGGGGCTTCCGTAGACCTGCCGATAAAAATTCTTTTGAATTTGCCACTCGGCCTAAGGTAATCATCACTCAGAAGAGAGACGTGCATCGTCTGATTATCTTCCGAGGCATAGAACTGATACGCCTTCCCATCGTCATCCACGAAGAGTGTCATATCACGTGCCATAGATTTGTTGGGGCGAAAACTTTGCACAAAGCTATAAGGACCGGTTACTTTACTACTGACAGCAACGCCACTGCGGGCGGCATCGTATCCCTGTCCTTTCAATTCCAGATGAAACCACATGACATATTTCTTAGTCGCAGCGTTGTATATTACCTTTGGCCGTTCGAGCGCACACCCCTCGGCAAGATCATGGTTCGGGTCGTCGTGTGTCAACGGCAGAGCAACTCCTTCATTTTTCCAGTTATAAAGGTCTTTCGACGAATAGCACATCACACCAATCTTGGTTCGACCGGGCGTTCCGTGTTCTCCGAACCAGTAATACGTACCATTTTGATACAACATACCGCCACCATGGGCCTCAATAGGTTCTCCGTCGGTATCATTCCAAATTTCCCCGGGACTAAACGAAAGGTACTTTTCAGACTGCTGATTACTCGAGACTATACAAAATTGCCACGGATTCAAGTACAATCCCAAAGCAATCAGGATATAAATGCTTTTCATAATACAATTTCCTTACGTGACAATTGAGCAATTCCAAGCTCCAAGGTCATATTTCCAACCAAAAAATTCCAATTTACTATTCAATCACCACCTCCAATACGCCGGCCGACCACCTATCCTGGAGCGCGATTTCGATTTTGATGCCATTGGTCTTCACCGGCTCAAAACTAACCTTGTTAAACGTGTCCTTATCTGCGCGGTATGGGTCATTGTTATCTACCGGTTTGAATTCACCTTCAGCGTTGCGGTACAGCACTTTCCAGGACTTAGGCAGATGACATTCCCCCCTACCGGTATCATCAAACCAGTATACCTTAACACTGGAGAGTTCATGCTTTTGGTCCCATTCAAACTGAAGCCATTCGGCCGTGCCTTTATGAGGCCAAAAATCTAACTGCAATGACGATGAGTCAGATGAACTTTTAGGGAGAGACTGGTCCTTGATTGCATCCAGAGACACATGCACGAACGACGCTGTGGTCTTACTTCTGTACGTCAGTGTATCTGCCGGCTCCGGCCGAGCAGCCTGTGGCTTCCGAGCAGGCCACACGGTCATCTGTCCCCTACCGCGATGGGCCCAGGCATAATAGGGGATAGCTGTAAACCGCTTGTTACCTGCCGACACTATATCACCAGCTATTGTCCGTTTGGCAACCTGAGCCGTACCGGTAATCACCGCAACACCGTTCAACAGGTCCGGCCTATATTCAGCTTTAAGCTTCGCATCGTCAGGAATCACCAAATTTAATACCTTGCCGTCGTTGTCGGACCATTCAAGACAAAAAACAATCGGCCCGCGCTGCAGCGCCAACTTGTCCCTGTCGTCCTCAATGTTCGGATGGGCAATAATTCGTCGTATCGGCATAGGCAGATCCATCTCGATCGTGTCGCCTTTCTGCCATTTGCGCTCAATGCAGGCAAAGCCTTTCTGTATGTTTAGTGATGTTGGTTTGCCATTAACTTTTACACCCACCTGCTCATTTATGACTTTATGAAACTTGTAAAGGTCACTCGGCACGGGTTGATTTTGTGCCCAGCCCGGGATACGAACGTAAATGGCAAAAGTGTCACTTTTTTCCGGCTCGACGGATACATTCACTGCACCCTCCCATGGGTACCGAGTTTGCTGAGTCAGCTTAATCTTGTTATCGACGGTTTCAATCGTGGCGTCGCCGCTTATAAACAGATTCACATATACATCTCTGTTCCTATGTGCATAGGCGTAACCCGGCACCGAGGGAATAAACCGGGCAACATTGGAGGGGCAGCACGCACAACCGAACCAGGGACTTCGTGCGTGTTGACCGGTGGATTCCAGAGGATTCGGGTAGAAAAACCGGTCGCCTTCCATTGATATTCCGGACAGTGCTGCATTGTACAATACTCGTTCCAAAACATCGATATATTTGGCGTCACCATACATCAGAAACATACGATGGTTCCAGAAAATATTGGCAATCGATGCACAGGTCTCGCAGTAAGCGGTCATATTGGGTAGCTCATAGGCCCCGCCGAAACCTTCATGTCCACCAGCCGCCCCGATACCTCCCGTGATGTAAAGCTTGGTGTCGACAACATCTTTCCAGATGGTGTTAATGGCTTTGACATATTCCATGTTGTCGGTCAGCGCCGCGACATCAGCCA
>SMTZ1_10003541_pt1 | contig 15670 bp, 12 predicted proteins | sample DeeMarSWOR136_30_FD_25667 | JGI IMG/M metagenome (IMG submission 25667)
ATAATACTTCCATGGATCCATTATTAGTTCACCTAAAGCAGCCAGAACTAGTAAAAAAGTCACTAATAGTGTTTTCCAACATAGATAGCGAGCTAGGGTGCCACTAGCATTCTCACTAGCAAGCGCGCGCTACATTATTTTCCTATTTTTTCGTTTTCCAATGCTTTCCAAGTTGGACGAAAATTCTGAATGTTTTCTAATTTCTAAATTCTATTTCAGAGAAATAAGTTAGAGCTTCATTCTTTTTCGAGAACTTGCTTAATAAAATCCAGCGGCATTTTGGATTTTCTGGCAATCTCATCAAACCCAAAACCTTGCCCTTCCAATCTTGAAACCACGCTTTCCATAGACTCAGCAAACTCAATAATATGACCATCAAAATCAAATACCCTAAAAACCCTCTGCCCCCACGGCTCTTCTCGTATTGAATGAATAAACTCAACTTTTTCCTTTGACAATCGATCGAGCAACTCATCCAAAGCCCCTGTCTCGAAATAGATTTCTGCGTTGCTAGCTCCAACTTGGCCCTTTCTCTTCTCTTTAAAAATTAAATCCAAAGCATAATCTCTATCCCAGATCGCTAATCCCCCTTCAAAAACCACATTTCTTCCAAAATCAAACACAATTCTTTGACCAAGAACAACAGAGTAAAAACGCTTTGATCTTTCTACATCCTCAACTAGCAAAACAGCACTATGAAAAACAGGATTCACATTTTGTTCATTCATAAACTTTTCCTCAACAAGTTAGACCGTTTATCCCATTCACTGGATTAAATTCTTTCCTTTGATGTTATATGTCTAGTCTTTCGTCACAATAATTTCCTAAATTTGCAGTTCCCAATAATTTCTAAGTTAGATGAAATCATAGTTTTTCTAATTTCTAAATTCTAACAGGGCAATCAAAATATAAAAAAGAAAAGGAAAGATTAAGTTGGCTATCTTTTTTTTCTGTTACTTTTGTGGCTCATTGAGTTTTGTGTCTCCGATCTCCCGCAACAGCCAACCAGGCGTAGGTTCATGATCAGTAAAGTCCAAGAACTGCTCAATCAAACTCCAAAAAACCGGGTCGTCATGGTTCCTAAGAGCATCAAAATCAGCATAATCAGATATCTCCCACATGACTGCAGCATGATAAGGCCCAAATCCTAAGACGTAACAATACGTTCCCAAGTATTTCCATCCCTTCGGGGCATGCTCAGCTTTTGTTTTCTGGTTTTTCTTAATAAACTCTTGAAACTCCTTGAATTTGTTCTCTTTAATGTTGTAGTTCATTATACGGAGCATTTTTCCAACCTCTTCTATCTTTAATATCGACGCAAAAGACAATTAATGGGCCTTTCCCTAAAATTACTTTGGGCGATTAGTTAACCTGTGATTTCTCAAGTGTATTTACACCCGAAGGCATGCATTGGCAAGTTATATGTTATAAATCCGATCTCTTCTGAAGTCGCTGATTTTCTAATACTAAATTCTAAAAGGATATTAAAAGTAGAAAAGGGAATTTAGAAAAAATTAGAAGACAACCTGGTTTGGAGCATCACAAGGCAGACATTTAAAAAGTATTTCCTCAAAAAGACTATGGCATTTATTTAGCAATGCAAATAATCAGATTTAGTGAATTGCAGAGGCATATTCAATGCTCCTCCAAAACAAGAAACTTACAAAATTTGTGCCAATAATTATTAGCATCTTTCCGATAATTGTATTATTCTTAGTTGGAGGCTTTTCTTCCCTCTCGCTTGCTGTCAGAATCTTGTTCGTTTTAGTTCTACCGGGTTATTCAATCCTGCAAGTGACAGTCTCAGACGAATTTGACTTGATAGAAAAATTATTTCTCTCACCAACAATTGGAATAGCAGTTACGTCGTTATTAGCACTTTACTTATCCTTGTTAAATATTCCAATAAATGCAACAACAGTCACCACATCTGTGCTTTTACTATCAATTCCTTTACTGGCATATTCATGGAAAAGAAAAAATCTCAAAACAAGTTTCAGATCATCCTTCATGCCAACTGCATTTTCAGTTCTAATACTTCTCGTTACTATATCGATCATTATAATAGCCCTGCCAATACCACCAAATGGAATATTGATTCCTACGGGTGATGACCCAGCCAGCCCCACTTTAGTCGCAACTATGATTGTTCAACAAGGAAAAATTCCCCAATCATGGGCACCATACCTCCCTGAGCAAACTTCATTCACATACCCCCCAGGATTTCCCTCAGTCTTAGCTTTTCTCTTTCTATTGGATACAACAAACTCCATGCCAGTCCTGGCTACTCTGTTCGCAGCGTTGTTCGCTATAATACCTTGTCAAATATTCGTCCTCACTCGCAGATTAGTAAGCGACCTTAGAGTGGCGCTTTGCTCAGCATCCTTTCTCGCTTTACTTTCATTTGGTTTCTATCAGATGGTAAGAAATGGTCGATTTCCAGCACTAATTGGATTAGTCTTAACGGCAAATCTGTTGCTTTTCTCATATCTTTATTCAACTACTGGAAAACGTAGGCTGCTATTGCTGGCAGGCATTAACTTTGGAAGTTTGTTCTTAGCCTACAGTACATCATTCATAGTTTCTGCATTGTTTGTTATTTTATACTTTTCATTTGCTTTGCTCTTTTTTAAGAACAAGAAGGAGAGCCTTGTTGGTGTTGCAACGATTATTATCCTTGGAATTGTTTTCACCATTCCGTGGATTATCAACATTTTCAGTAGACTTATGTTTGAAGTTCCAACAAGAGAATACGAAGCACTTGTTATTTGGTTTAGTAAATACTCCCTTCAAAGTATTATTGGCTCAGCAAGCAGCTTTATTTATTATAGCTACTGGCTTCTTCTGCTTGGAATTATTGTTCTCTTAACTATTATGATTAGGAAGAGAATTGGGAGCTTTCTTCTAGCTTGGTTCCTAGGCACATGCTTGCTAATGTCAAATGACATATTCCAACTCCATTTCCCAGGTTGGTATTATCTCCAATCTGGTAATTTTCTTAATCCCAATTTGACACTGCCTTTTTCAGTAATAGCAGGATTTGGGATTGTCAAGGCTTACGACTTCTTGAAAGCAAGACTTCAAATTGTCCTGCGAAAAACAATTAAGAACAAGCGGCAGAATGTTCTGTTCGCAGCGGTTACTCTACTTGCAATTATTCTCGGAGGAGCAACGATCATATTCTGGGCTCCTTCAATCAACGACAACTTGAAGTTACTTCAAAAAAACCGAATATCTACCGCTGACTATAATGCAATACAATGGATTTCAAATAACACGCCAGAAGATTCTGTAATCTTCAACGACCATTGGGTTGGAACTCCAAGCATTTGGATACCTGTAATTACCCATAGACGCATTGTTATGCCAATGTTGAGCATATCCGAAGTTGGTTGGACGGATATCATGTTTACAAGACAAGATGAAAGCATTATCGTTGCAAGAGAGCCCGGCTCACCAGAGGCAGTATCTATATTAAGAAAATATGGAGTGGCATACATATATCTCAGCAATAGTTATACTGATCAAGTTAAAGAATGGAGAAACAAATATGATGCACGTTTGTTTCTGCAAAGCCCTCATTATGAGCTTGCCTATAATGAGGAAAACGCTTGGGTTATACAGGTAATATATTAGCAGACTAAATAATAAATAGGTTTAAGAATTAGAAAAGTAGAAAATTACAAACACCTAATACAAAAACATTCCATGGACTCCTAAACTTTTACAGTTTGTGTCAAGACTTTTGATTCTTCGTTGACTCTTCCATTAATTTGCATTTTATTCGATTTCGTTTCTTGTTCGAGCAATGACTCTAAATGGCTTTCGCAATGGAGCCTATCAGCTTTTCTCATAGTCTTTCTCAGTTATTGCCCCTGATTGTCAAGATGGGGTTCGAGTAGAATTTTTGTAGGGGTCTTTTGTTAGAAAGATGATACAGGTTGCCAAAATGCCTAGGGCTCCAGCTGCGATTGCCGTTATTTGGTAGGAAAACAAGGCAAGCAATGATCCGAGCACGGCTGATCCGAGGGCATCTCCTGTGCTGCCAAAGATTAGAACTAGAGACAACATTGTGCTTCTGGTTGACGGAATCTGGTCGACCACTAGGCAACGACCTGCCGTCGTTGGGAAAGCGGAAAAGAATGCGTGAAACATGTTCAATGCTACGGCCAACCAAAGCTGATTTGCAAAAAAGAATGATATTGCAAAACCAGCGGTAATGAAACCGCCTACTATTATCAAAGGTTTGGTACCGAATCTATTCACTAGTCGTCCTGCAACCAAGTTGCCAACGATGTATATTGAAACAGCTGCCAGATTAGCGACAACAATGAAATTTAACGGTTGCGAGAAACGTTCTCTATAGAAAGCTAATGCAAAGAGAACAAATGCACCTGAGCCCCCAACAAATGTGGCTACCAAAGCTGCAGCAGCAGACCTATTTGAAAGAACTCTTTTAAAATAATCTAAGTAAAGACTCTTGTCAGGAAGTTGTCGTCCTGAATCGCGCGGGAGACTATAAAACGTAAGGAGCAAACCAACAATCGAGACGGGCAGAATAAAAATAAGAAATACTGAACGCCAGCCACCGACACAGGCGATCAGGCCAATCACGAGAGTCCCAATAATAGTTGCCGATAGTTGTCCTCCAATGATGTAGCTTATTGCCTTTGGCTTCTTGCTCAGAGGTAAATAATCTCCAATTATTGTGCCATTCATTATGACGAACATTGCGGTTCCGGCTCCTTCCAGGGCAAAGAAGAATTGCAGAGATAGTAGATTTGGAGCTAAGAAACATCCTAGAGCAGAAATGCTTACGAATAATACGCCTGTCAATAATAGTAATTTGTGTCTGAATCGGATGGCCAGAAACCCCATTGCCACAGCGAGGATGGCAACAGCGGCACTGTTTGCTGTGAAAAGTAGGGTAGTGATTCCCGTGGAAACTTGGAATGTTCTGGCAAAATCCACTGCTAGCAAGTTAATTGTTGGAGTAGAAATATTCACAGCGAAAGACGCGACAGTTAAAGCTGGTACGGTTAGTCGCCCAAGGGACGGTTTCTCAACGGAAAACGTTTTGTCGCTCATGGGGCGTCAGAATTCACCTATCTATGCAGGTTCTATATACAATTTATGTTGATCGCGCGTTCTGGGAAAAGCTAATTGGGTGCATATAGCTTAACGGGTTATGTTATTGTTAGGCATATCGGGTTTTTAATGTAATCTTGACCTCTCAGTTTTTTCACTTGTATCAACTTTTTGCATTCCTGTGGATCATCAGATTGTGCAATGCTGATTTCTCCATCAAACAGATACGTTATAGCGTTTGTCTCCTCAGAAGTGTGCATCCCAGAATCCAGCACGGCAAGAATAGTGAAGCCCTTAGGACATAGATCAGTTAGCAGCTCTGAGATCCACTTCCTCGCAGTTTTTACTCCATACTCTACTAGAACATCTGAAATTACTTCTATGCAAAGGCTTTTTGGATTTTGTTGCGTTTGCAGATTGCGGCTTTCTCTTGCAAGAGCCATATTAAGATTATTAATGTCTGTCTTGCTTCTCAGTTTGGTGACGTTTGGGAGATCTGGAACTTCCACTTTAGGTTTTGGGTTACACAAGAACAAATAGAAATTAGACTTGTTGAGCAAGTTTTCAAGATTGTCTGCTTCTGTCGCAACAAAAAGTACTGGCTGGTTTTTTTGCGTTCCCTCTTGTAGGAAATTCTTAATTAAAAGCTCTCTTTCATCACTTGGAGATCCAGTTAAGACAACAGCGTATTCTTTGGGAATACCACCTAGCAGAAGAGAATCTAGCTCTCGAGTACCAGTAGAAACCCTATCAGAAAGAATCACTTCTTCCACATTAATCTCTACAGCCTTCAGCTGAAGTGACTTGTTTTGTCCAAGCTCATCCAAGTAATGTACAGTAGGCTTAAGATGGTAAACTCCTTTCTTTAAAGGCTGAAGAACAAGTTTTGCCTCAACCAGCTTGAGAGGCGCAATCTGTTTTCCTTTCATGTTCAAGCACGAGTCTTCTAGGCGATAAATCTCAGGCTTCTTGACTACCACGAAGTCTGGAGGAACAAAATCCTTAATCCTAGTTAGTAACGCAGGTTCTTTGCCAGCATTTACAAATTCAACTGATAAGCAGAATGATTCGCCCACTTTGACTTCTCTAACATGAGTAATTAGATTCGCTTGGACATTTGCATGTTCGAAACTTTCTAAGCCAACTGATGCCTCGTTTGTTGGGGATGGAGCTGTAAAAGACATAGTACTTGAGACTATAGTTGGTGCCCGTAATACTTCATTTAAGGAGACTGCAAGAATTTTTTCTTTTTTAACACTTTCAAGAATCGTTTGAACTTTAGCTGTTTTCTCAGGTTGTTTAGCCTTCATAAAAGACTCGGATGAAAGCTCAAGCATGTTCTCAGCCATCTGATATTGTCGGGCCCTCTTCTGCTGGTCTAACTCTCTTTCTGCTTGATTCATGAAAAAATAGGCGTCCAGAAGACGTTGAGTAGCCCTTGCATATTCTGATGCATTGGTAAATCCAGCTTGCAGATAGTTGGTTGCAGCATTTTTCATGTAACCTTTAGCTTTCGCATGATCTTCTAAATCTAAATTAATTTGGTATTTTGCCCCAGCTGCTAAACCTTTGCAGAAGCTACTGTTGCCCAAAGTCCACAGACTAGCCTTCTTAGTGTAACAGTGCTCGTTTGCTTGCTCAAAAAGCTTGGCTGCATCCAAATATGACTTTGAAGAGGTTGTTTCTTCGGCAATAGCCATTTTCTCCCATGCTCGACAAAGCGTTGCAAGCAATTCTAGCTCTTTGCGTTCGCCTTCAATTCCTGTCTTTTCAATGATTGACTCAAGCTCCTTTGTCGCTTCACCATAGCTCCTTGAACTCTGCAGGTACTTGCCTTGTCTATCTAGGAGTTTTGCTTCTTCTATACGGATTCTGGCCTGACAAAATCTGCGTCGCAAATCTAATGCTTGTAGAAGTTCAAGAGTCAGTTCTTTCTCTTCTATAGATGTTATTTCTCCAGTCTTATGTTTAATGGATTTCTCTGCTATCGTGAATCTTTCTAGTGCTTTTTGGAAAGCTTTTTTAGCCTGTTGAGTATTCTCGCGTCTACTTTGGTCTTCGGCTTCTTCCATATTAGCCCATGCATAATAGTTTGAAGCTAAGTAATTCCATGATTTAGTTGATTCATGGAGTTCAGCAGCCTTTTCATATTGCTGTTTTGCTTTTTCGTATTCTTCTATTGAATGATTAAGTCTAGCTTGTTCAATTTGGCTCCAAGCTTGCATATAATGTGAGTGTTCTTTATAGAAGTCTTTGAGTTGTGAGATTTTTATGGCTGCATTCTTGTATGCAATAGAAGCTGATTCGTAGTTTTGGGAGGCCTTTATATTTTCGCCTATCTGACCTTGAAGTTGGGCTATCTGCCAATATGCTTCAGCTGCATGTGCTGGCAACTCGCCTCTTGTAAAAGCTGAGGCTGCAATCCGATGGGTTTCGATTGCCCTGGAAAATTTCTTTTCTTCCTTGGTTAGATAGTAGATTTGCTGCAGGATTAGTGCAAGTCTATAATTATGCTTGCCCAAAATTTGGGACATATGAATTGTCCCAGATTGTGGTCTGATTATTCTTTGTATTAATTCAATGCTCTTCTCTAAGGTCACGACGGCTTTTTCTAGAATTTCAATCTTTGTCTTTCTGCAAGTTTCTATATCAGCTAGACCCGTTTGTCTAAGAGCCAACAGATAATATCCAAGACTCTGAAGTCCATAGTTAAAAGGAAGGGATTCTTCTAAAACAGCTAGGGCTTTTTCTTGAATTGAGTGAGCTTCAATCAATAGTACTTTTTTCTCTTCGCCATCACTTTTTGTTGCCGCAAGCAAAAACAAGCTGGCACTCAGCTGAGGATAGAAGAAACCTTGAGCTTTCCAGTCCTTGGAAAGTTCAAGGGCCTTTCGGATAGTCTTAATGTTATTTTTGAGCATGGTCTGTCTTTTGTTTGGATCGGTTTCCATTATTGACAGGATATTGAGTGCCGTAATTTCCATATTGTAGCCATCGAAAATTCCAATCATATGATCTATAATTTTGGATGCATGTATACAGTTCTGGGCCATTTTTCTTGTTTTTTCGCAGATTTCTTTTTGTTTATCAGGATCCTCTAAGAATTCGACCGAAGCCAAAATTACGACAGGGTTCAAGCTAACTCCAATACTTAGGATGCGATTGTCTTTTGTTATTCTGCCATACTGTAGGATTTTTTCAGTGTATTCTGCAGCCAATTTGAAGGTAGAACTACGGCTGGAGGCTATATTCTTGGCTGAGATATGAGAATTGCCGATTAGCCAAGCGTCCCCGGTTTTTAAGGAAAGATTCAAAGCTTTCTTTGAATAACCTTGACTTTTTTGAAGAATTTGAGCACTTTTTTCCGCGGGTTCAGGTGACTTATTTTGATACCTTAGGCTGTACCATAAACTTGCAAAACAATATGCCCTTGCCAGTTCATAATCATCACCTGAGTCTAAGAGAGCTTCTATGGCTTTCTCAGCAAGATTCAGAGCTTCATCTTCCATTTTTCCCCGTTCTTGATAATCAGAAAGCCAAATTCTTGTGTATTGAGAAAATTCAATCATATCTGTGCAGGTTACACCAACAGAATGAAGATCCCCGATGCTTTGATACGCCTCTAAAACTTGATTTTCAAGCGCCCACCATTCATCAAGTAAATTCCTCTTTTTCGGAACATTCGTTTCAAGCCAAGATCTTGTATAGGCAATTGAAGCATTGACCTGATTGATTATTAGTTGGTTATCTGCTTCTTTTGCTCGGATAGCTTCAGTTTCCTTTTGGTAAGCTTGAATTGCCTTTTTTAAAAGTTTTTGGAATTCGATATTGGTTTGTGCCTGGAATGCAGCTCTAAAGAAACAAAAGCCTTTGCACTCTTGCAGTTCAGAAGCTTTTAAGAAATCTTGTTTTTTCAAAGCTAACCCGGTAGCTTCTTCATAAAATTCTGTGGCTTGGAGCCATTCATACTTTTTTTCCAATTCCTTTGCTTTGCTTAGAAGAAGCTCCAAGGCACCTTCACTCAAGGTTATTCACTATCATACTTACGTGGGTAGTATTCAAATAATTTGTTGAATAATAGATCTCAGAAATTTTCTATTTATCGTCAAACGAATGACTATCTGAGTATTCTCATCTTGGGCTTAGTATAGACTGCTTCTAGTTTTTCGGGAGAAAAATCCGCATAATATCTCGCCAAAACAGACTTGGGTACTCTTCCATAAAACGCATCAACATAATTCTCATGCAAAGTATTATTAGTTTTCGCTACATAAATAGAATTTAGTTAAGGAGGTGTTTTTTTATGTCTTATAGTAAAGAGAAAAATGAACTAATTGACAAATATACGAAAGAATTATGGAAACTTCCTAAGGCAAGAAAGGAATCTCTCAAAGAACGTCTGAAAAGATTGTGGAACGAATTTCTCGAAAAAGAAAGAAAAGAACCTAGCAGAGTTACATTTTCAAGTGATCACATAAAAGGAAGAGACTTTTCTAAAGATCCATTGGAAGGAGATGTTCACTACTTTTCAGTTCAAGTTAACGAAATGTATTTGCCTTATCAAAGCAAGCTATGGGTAAAACTTGATCCAACAGTTTTTGTTACTACTGAATTCAATTATGATGGAAAGAAAGAGTCTGTACCATTCGTAGTGGGTCCATCTATGATGGGCATACCTGATGATAAAATACCAGAGGGCATGATTTTCAAAGACACAAAAGTCGCAGGATTGCACCCTTACAAAGGTGGAGATTTTACGCTAGCAATCATATTATGTCGAATACAGAGAAAAAGTTATGGAAAAAAGTTGCTAAAAATTGTTGAAGCAGTTGCAGGTGCCTTAGACTATTCTACACAAGTCAGTTCTTATCTACAGTTGGCAAACGTAGTTGTTGATGGTATTGAGGAAATGATGGGGATCAAAGATTTATCACCACTCTTTGGGCTTCGTACAGAATTCCATCAGGATGTTGGTCCATCTTTGAAAGAATCTTTCTTTGCGTTGATTAATACCCCTCAAAACGAATTGAATGAAGATGAACTCTGGGTATTAGATAATGAACTCTGCAAAGGAAAGAGCTTCAGTGACTCAAAGCCATATCGTGATGCTGACTATGTGTTATATAGCATCAAGGCTACAACAAAAAGAACAGACCTAAACTTTCTAAATTTCAATGATGCATGGAAAAGAGTTAAAGAAGATGCAATGAAACCAGATGCTGAAAGTTGGAAAAGAGCCAAGGCTGGGATGAATGCGCTTCGAATCACAATGTACAACAGCCCAGACTTAACAACTAAACACGCCCTTAAAGCAGCGGCTAATTACAAAAAGGAAATGAAAGAACTACATGATATTGCTACAAATCCTAAAAACCATCAGTAAATAACATGTTTCACCTATCTAAATAGCGAATAAGAATGATGGAATTTGTATGGAAACTGGTTTAGTAAAGAAACTTGCAAGCAAAGAAATAACAAAGCAAGGACTATTACAGAAAGTTGAACAAAACTTTGATTTACTCCCCGGCGTGCTGCAGGGCGTCTCTTCGCCGAAAGCAGCGATAAGATATGGGTGTGCAAAAGTGTTAATGGATTTGAGTGAAAAGTATCCCGAGAAATTATATCCATATATGCAGACTTTTATAGAGCTGCTAGACAGCAAATATAGAATCTTGATATGGAATACTATGGCAATATTAGCAAACTTGACTAAGATTGACGAAGACCAGAAGTTTGACGCCATATTTGACAAGTATTACCGTTTTCTGAATGATGAGTACATGGTTACTGTGGCTAATGTTGTAGGTAATTCTGCTAGAATTGCATTGGCGAAACCATACCTTGTTCAAAGGATAACAGCTGAGCTACTGAAGGTCAATGATATTTCACTAACACCTCACCTAACCGCAGAATGCAAACGGGTTATAGTAGAACATACCATCAAGTCTTTAAATGCGTTTTTTGAGAAAATCGAAGACAAAGCAGAAGTTCTTTCTTTTGTGAAAGGGTATCTCAACAGCTCAAGAGCATCCCTGAGAAAAGTAGCACAGAATTTTCTGAAAAAATGGGATTGAAAAATTAGCGCGCGCTATCATATTTTCTGACATGTGGGGCAGAAATAGATGCTTCCACCCATATATACCTCTTTCTTTATGATTGTTCCGCACACCAAACAAGGTTTGCTAACAGTATTTCTGCTAAGTACTGTCTTGTAGCCACCAGGCTTACCATGCAAGTCGGTTTCTGTATCCCGGCCGCCTCCTGCTACCATCTGAGTCAATGTAAACTTCAGCGAATCCAAAAGTTCTTCCTTTTCCTTGCTAGTAAGTGTGTTTATCTTCTTCTTCGGATGCATCTTAGCATTGAATAATATATCCTGCAAAACACCGTTCCCTAAGCCAGGGATACGTTGCTCGGTTGCGAGAAATGACTTCAAGGACAATTTTTTGGTCTTTTCACTAAACAATGAGTCAAAATAGGTTCTGTTAAATGCGTCCGACAAAGGTGGGATTTTTTCCTTTGCTATCTGGTAATATTTATTGTCAAAACTGCCAGCTGGAAAAGCCCATAAGCCACCATACATTTGCACTGAACCAACCAAAGATGAACCATCTTCAAATTCTATCCACAATTGATGCTTGTCAGGTAGTGCTTCTTCTGTTTCATAGTATCGCAGATTGACTCCATCTCCGAAAAGTAAAGTAGCGTCACTAACAGTTATCTCAACCAGTCCGCCATAACTTGCTGCAGTACCAATAGCTTTTCCGACAAGCAAGCTATGGTATTCTTTTGGGTCACCATAATACCAAGCAAACTTGTGCGGGCTTTTAGCAGCGGTTACCTTCTTGATTCTCTTCCCGGTTACTGCCTCACCAATTTGCTTTGCTAGGACTGCAGCTTCTGGTAACTCAATCATCTTAGCGCTCTCCTTTCATTCGCATCTATTGTCAGTCTTTTTATAACCTTTTTTGCTTGCTACTCGCGTTCAAGCATTCTTGTTTTTTCCAAGGTTCAGTCAGTCTTTTCGGGAAACAAAGACTAATCTAGCAGCTTTTGGTTTTTTAGGCGGATTGATTAGCCAGTCGGGATAACACTTGATCTCTTTGAAACCTGCTACTTGAATATAGTGAAGGATATCCCAGTAAGTGAAGAGTCTAAGGTGTTCTCGGTCTCTAAAAACGTGAATGCCGTCAGGAGACTCGATTATGCTTGTTTCTTGCCACCAAGCCATTCCGTACATTGGATCAAAATCGACCAGACGAGCGATCTCCATGACGTGCATATCAGAAGTGCGCTCTTCCTGAATAATAAGCCCTTCAAAGATCATCTTGAGAGAGTACCAGCCTTTGCCTTGGCGGAAAGGATTGCCAATATTACATACTAGTATGCCGCCTGATCTCAGCGCGCGATGAATTAAGCTTAGGCATTTTTGGACGTCATCGTCATTTGGAAGCAAATGAAGCACGTTAATCGCTAGAACGGCATCAAATTCGTCTTCATAATCTAGTTTTGTTGAATCACCTTGCATCAGTTTGATGGATACGCCTTCACGTTTGGCGTTTTCCTTAGCTATTTGAATGTTTTCAGGCGTATAATCCAGCCCTGTACATTTATAGCCGCTTTTGGCTAATCTCAGAAGATGGCGACCATTTCCACAAGCAATATCGAGCACCTTGGCAATTGGACGAGTTGCATTAGTGCTGAAAGCATGCTCAATAAAATCAAGCTCACGTTTGTATCTTTCGGGGAGGCGTTCATCGAGAAGGTTCCAATAGTATGCCCGACGGGAGTAATAGGATCGGCTGGATTTTAGAATTGTCTCCCTTGTGGTTTTCAAGCTTTTCATAAACGTCATGTCTGATTTCGTTTAGGATTTAAGATTTCTTACTCTTTAATTAGCGTACTATAGGCCAAGTCAGTGGTTTTCTAATTTCTAAATTCTAAATGAGTACCCAAAATAGAGAAAAATCAATCTCCTAATATAGGATCAATAAAGATATGTTAAGGCAGTAGTTTTTCTCTGCGGATCAGGCGACCTGTGGACAGTAATAATGCTAATGAAGCAAGCAAGGTAATAACCGCAATCGTTAAGTCAACGACTATGGCGTATGTGGGAAACACTAATGGTAGTATCAAAGCGGGAAACATTGGAACAACGCCTATGATGACACCTAGAGGCTGGTTTGCTCCCATAGGTGTTCTCTGAAGGGAACTAAAAGCCACCATGCAGACGCTCATGAGAAATACTTCTGAGATACCGATTGCAAATGTAAGAATCGCTATACTAACCAGCAGGGTAAGACTGGTTCCTAAAAGAACGCCAACTACTGTGTTTAGCATGATTGCAAAGAATAGCAAGTATGTTGCTAGGACCAATGAGGCCTTCACGTAGCCTTTAAAGATGTCCAGTTGATCTAAACCAGTCGAGAGAAGATATTCTAAGACCCCGTTGTTTTTGTCATACACAAAGAGCATGATTACCGGCAACGCAAAGAGGACAGCTGACATGGACAGCAAGGCTATGGAGAGGAGAGGAAAACTACTTGTTAAATCAAGGGGGGCAGGGGCATTTATGTCAGGTGGAATTATTGACGGAATTATTGACATAAGGTTTGAGATAACTACTCCATATACAGTCAGAAATGTCCCCAGGATAATGTAACTTTTACTTAGATGGGTGCTTCTCTTCATGGTAACTTTCCAAAAACTCACATTTATCCCTCCTCAAAGAACTCCTGCAATGGATTATCCAGCTCGCGAAGCTCAATTATTTTAGCTCCCTTTGCCACAATTTTATTAATGATCTCAGCTACTTCTTCTGGACTTTGAACAGTAACTACAAAATATCCGTTCTCAAGCTTGGATTTTGGTAGCATCTTTGATATGTCATTTAGAGTCTTGAAACCTACGCGATATTGTTTTGTCTTTACATTTTCTATTCTATCAAAATAGGTCAAAGCACCATTTTTTATTACTATCAGATATGTCCCGATTTCTCTAGCTTCATAGAGATTGTGGGAAGAGTATAGAACAAACTTGTCCTTGCTTAGCGCGGCTAGCAATTGTCTTATTTCTTTGGAGATTTTTGGGTCCACGTTGGAAGTAGGCTCATCAAGAAGGTACAGTTCTCTCTCCCTAAGAAAGATCTTGCCGACTGAAACCCTCTTTTTCTGTCCTTGTGATAGAGAAGAGAATTTTTTATTGCGAAGGTCTTCGAGGTTTAGAATGTTAATGACATGCTCAACATCTCCACCTTCGATATCAGCATAATACTTTAAGGCGTTGTAGACAGTCATTTCTTCTGGAAGGGCGTTTAAATGAGATAGGTAAGCCACCTTCTGTCTAGCTTCTTTAGAAGTGAACAGATCAAACTCATCTAGCTTGACTTGCCCAGAAAAAGGTCTTAAAATACCACAAATGGCCCTAAAAAGAGTGGTTTTTCCAGCGCCATTTGGTCCCAATACGACGTAGATTGATGGTTTAGTTAGCTTTAGATTAATTTTGTGAATTACTTCTTCTAGACCATATCCTGCGCTAAGACCCTGTAGCTCTAGCTGCTGCATCCTAAACTTACCTTTCCCGCTATTTTGCAGTCATCCGTTTTTAAGACTTGCTGAGAAAATAGCACTAATTCACCCGTTTATGTTTGCCTGTGTCTGTCGAGTATAAACCAAAAGCACATTTTTGAATCTTTGCTAGCTAAGAAGTGTTTGGCTGTAATCGCTGGATTTTCTAAATTTCTAAATTCTAAACAGGGTTACAAAATAGAAAAAAAGAATTTCTAAAAATTTACTTTAATTTGGAAGTAGAATTTAGAAAAATTTTGAGACTTTTAAATAATCTTTGAATCTTCATGGCTTGCGTTACTTTATAAATGCAGTTTAGATAACAGTAAAACTTGATCAAAAATGATCTCCATCGAAATATTTGTTCCTATTCTTTGCGTGTTGTTGTTTGTGGCACTTGTAGTTAGTTCAAAGCGATTGAAAATCGAGCGGAAAGTTAGTATTGAAGGAATCGATGATTCCAATGCTATAGAGGCTTATGACCGCGCAAATCGCTTGCCACAGTTCAGGTTAATAAGACGAAGCTTTGTTAAGAAACTTGAAAATTACTTAGTTAAAGGATCCATCACAGACGTTGGATGCGGTCCAGGATACCTTCTTCAAACCTTAGCCAAAGAATTGCCGGAATTCAAGTTAGTCGGAGTGGACATTTCCAAGGAGATGGTGGAGAGGGCAAAGACCAATTTTGATTCACATGGACTTGGTGGAAGAGCAGAATTCAAGGAAGGTTCTTCTGAAAACCTACCCTTTAAGGACCAAACACAAGATTTTATTGTAAGCACAGGAGCTCTTCATCATTTTGCTGATCCTGAATTGGCATTTAATGAGATTTACCGTGTGCTTAAACCAGGAGGACAGATGCTAATGCTTGATTTGAGAAGGGACGTCCCATGGCTCTTCTTCGGGTTTATACGGTTCATTCAGAACGTAGCCTTGAGACTCATGGGATTAAACGCTTTGAGACAAATCAACGAGCCAACAGGCTCCCTGCTAGCCAGCTATACCAAAGAAGAAAT